>NPIF01001249.1_pt1 | contig 191975 bp, 171 predicted proteins | sample 8637461 | NCBI WGS metagenome assembly NPIF01 (sample SAMN07420641, study PRJNA396082) | bioreactor metagenome | isolation source: sample BR12 brine-fed electro-methanogenic bioreactor BR | place: Japan: Kochi | collected 2016-12-09 | reverse complement strand
ATCCCTCGCTCTCCGCCATTATTTTAGTCAGCTTTTTAGTTGACAAAGGAGCCGGAAATCTTCAGAATTCGCGCTCCAAAGTTAAGCGCCCGTAGCTCAGCTGGATAGAGTACCTGGCTACGAACCAGGTGGTCGGAGGTTCGAATCCTTCCGGGCGCGCCATTTAACTAAGAAAATCAGCCGCTTACGCTTAACGTGTAAGCGGCTTTTTCTTTGCTTGTCCCATAAATCGCTTTTTGTCCCATAGATTGCCCTCCTTGTTACTCAGTGCCGCGCTTTATTAGGGGCTGAATCCGTACCGGTTTCCGTCGGTAAACGTGGGCTGTAATGCGTGTATCTGAGTGCGCCAGGCGTTCAGATGCCTCCTGGAGCGTGTCGCTGTCGCTGGCCACCTTGGCGCGCAGGTCACGTTCCTGGAATCTGTCTGTCACCCGTGTCTCTTCCATTACCCTGTCCATGAGTCGCCGCACGAGCGCAAAGCGCGAGTTATCCTCCCGGGCCCGTCCTCTTTTTAAAAAGCCCGCCTGATGGGTTTGCTGAATGTTGGCAAGTTAGCTGTCGTGTCAAATTACAGACCATCAAATCAACCAGTTCTCTCCAGTAAACATGGACGCATGATCCTTACCAGAAATCACTTAGAGATAAGTAAAAAGCGGCCTGCCACCCCGGCCAGACTCTGTAGTGTGCTGGGCGTTGATGACGGTGTCGGGTAGCTGGTTGCTGAATTAACCTGTTATTTTTGCTGTTATTTTTTCATGGAACAGGCGCGGTATTATCGATCTCCACCTGAATGTAATAATTGTGCAGGATGCTGAATTTAATGTAGATTGCAGGGACTGTCTGTTTTTATCCGTGGGCAGTAAATGGTTCGGTTGGCAACATCGAAGATAAAAAAGAGCGTGTCAAAGTCCAAACTACAGATACTGGAAGCACTGCTGGCGCAGATGCCTGACCTGGCAATACTGCTTGATCCAGAGGGTCGGATCATGCTGTTCAACAAGGCTTGCGAGGAGTTGACCGGTTATCACCCTGATGAGGTGATCGGCCGTGATCTGATGGATCTGCTGGTGCCGCAGGCGTGGTCCAACAGGGTACGGCAGCGATTTGACGACTCCTTACATGCCCCTGCAATCCAACCCGCTGAATTCCCCTGGCTGACAGTCAGTGGTGAGGAGCGGCTGATCAGCTGGCGGTGCACCGCTGTAAAAATAGGCAATGATGCGTTACCCCATATTCTGGGTATTGGTATCGACCTGACTGAAGAGCGCCGCGCCGAACAGGTCGCCCGTAACCAGTCCGATCTGTTGGCGCAGTTTTTCGAATCCACCATTACCGGTGTCGCCCTGCTTGACCGGAAATTCAACTTTATCCGGGTCAACCCTACCTACGCCCATATCTGTCAACGCGATCCCGCCAGCTTCAGCGGCCTGAACTACTTTGATCTTCATCCCGCTGATCTCAAACCGGTCTTTGAGCAGGTGATCCAGAGTAAGCGGCATTACGAAACGAAATCCTATCCATTCGAGTGTTCGGAATATCGGGGCAGCGGGAAAAAGTTCTGGGACTGGTCGGTGATGCCGGTAATTGACCGGCACAATCAGGTCGAATCGCTGCTGTTGACCCTGCATGAAGCGGCCGGGCGCTGTGAAATTGACCAGGGTCTGCAGGAAGCCAGCGAAAAGATGCGCCGGATCTCCCGGCAACTGCTGGATGTCGATCAGCAGTATCAGCGCCGGATCTCCGACAAACTGTTTGAACAGATCCGGCAGGAGCTTGGCGTTTTACGGTTTATGCTGGAGAGCACCTTGCTGGAGCGGACAGGCGCCAGTGATGACCGGTTGAGAGATATGCTGAACGCCACCAGTGACCTGGTCCATAGTGTACGGCGACTGGCACATGAGCCGCGCCCCGCGATGCTGGATGATCTGGGACTGCTGTCGACACTGATGTGGTTGTTCGACAGGCATCGCAATCAGGCGGGGCTGGATGTTCAGTTCAAACACAGCGGCCTGGAGGCACAACTACCGGCCGAAATAGAAACCGCCGTGTTTCGCATCACCCAGGAGGCGTTGAGCAATATTGTCCGTCATGCCCGTGTCGCCCGGGCCGAAGTGGCTGTTCAGGCATCCGATGCTATGGTGGTAGTGAAAGTGGCCGATCAGGGCGGCGGTTTTGATCACGCGACCACCGACCGCATGGGAGACGGTGCTGGCTTGAGCGGCATGCGGGAGCATGCAACGCTGCTGGGTGGTTCGCTCACTATTGACTCGGAGATTGACCTGGGCACGACCATTACGGCGGAACTACCCCTGGACGGCCCGCCGGATGCCTGAGCGGGGTGTGATAGTAGTGGTCCATTTCCCTTAACCGCTTATCCAGCGGCCCACCCGTAGTTTTTGCATCGGCCTATATAAAGGGCGCCTGTTCGGGAAAACCCGTGGCTATGGAATAAGATTCGGCAGCCCTTTAACAACTCTGTTAGTCTTAAGAAGTGCGCTATCGGGAGTTAAGACTTCGTGGTAATACGGAGGCAGATGGGTTGGCTCGCCGGTATCATGCAAGGTACTTAGTGTAATTGAAGGTGGTCTGAATTAACTGAACTGGGCCAGGTATCGAGGGTTTTCCGGATCGTTTGGATTCGAGAGCAGATGCTCAAGGAGACGATACCTTGCAGGGAGTGGGACGTGAAAAGGTTTCTTGTTTTTTGCCTGAACGAACTGCGCATGGCACTACCCATGGATGCCGTTGAGCGTGTAATCCGTGCGGTCTACATCACCCCGCTGCCTGACGCACCTGACCTTGTCCTGGGTGTTATCAATGCACAGGGCCGGGTTATCCCGGTCATCGATATGCATAGGCGACTGGGCCTGCCGGGAACAGCGATTGCCCTGAGCGATCAGTTTATCCTTGCCCATACGGCGACACGACCGGTTGCCCTTGTAGCCAACCGGGTGAGTGGCGTCGAGGCGTATCCCGACTCGCAAGTGACCGAGGCCTCTGCCGTTCTTCCCCACATTGGGCAGGTGGCTGGCGTGGTGAAACTTGATGACGGTCTCTGCTACATCTACGACCTGGATCGGTTTCTCTCGCTGGATGAAGCCAGAAGCCTGGATCTAGCCCTGGCTACGGCGGGAGAGGGCTAGGATGTCGATAACACTTCCCGGCCCCGTACTGGCAGATCTGAGCGATCTGCTCGCCCGGCGCATGGGCCTGCATTTTCCGAAAAAGCGCTGGAGCGATCTGGAGCGGGGCATCCGGGCGGTTGCGCCGATCCTGGGCGCGTCGGACGTCCTCGCCTGTGCCGGCCGGCTGCTGTCGAACCCCTGGAGCCGCCGCGAGATAGAGGTGCTGGCCAGCCGGCTGACTATCGGGGAGACCTATTTTTTTCGGGAAAAGACCGCGCTTGAGGCGTTTGAGCGATCCATTGTCCCGGAGCTGCTGGCCAAGCGTCGTTCTGATGGCCGTCGACTGCGCATCTGGAGCGCCGGCTGTTGCACCGGAGAGGAGCCATACTCGGTAGCCATGCTGCTGGATCGGTTGATACCGGATGGGGAGCGTTGGGATCTCACCCTGCTGGCCACCGATATCAATCCCGATTTCCTGCAAAAGGCCATCCGGGGTGAATACAGTGAGTGGTCATTCCGCGGCGCGCCCGGCTGGATCCGGCAGCGCTATTTCCATACCGGTCCGGCCGGCCGGTTGCTACTCGATGAGCGTATTCGTAAACGGGTGCAGTTCGCCAGCCTGAATCTGGCCGACGACCTCTATCCGTCAGATACCAATAATACCCAGGCGATGGATGTGATCTTCTGTCGCAATGTGCTGATGTATTTCACCCGCCAACAGGCCCGGCAGGTGGTCGACAAACTATACAACTCCCTGCTGGATGGGGGATGGCTGATCGTCAGTCCGGCCGAGGCAACAGGTACACGCTTTGCCCGTTTCAGGCCGGTGCAATTCGGCGGCATAACCCTGTTTCAGAAATGTGCCCGGGCGGAACGAATTGACCCGGTCGCTTATCCGTCCGATACCATGTCGCCTGTTGTTTCGCCACCACCGCAGCGGTTGCCACTCGCTTCTGAAAGCGACGGACCGATAACAATAACCACTGTTCGTGACCAGGCCCCTGAACCCAGAGGGCAGGTAGCAGGTGCCTCGCTTGACCGGACAGCGCGTGATCTGGCAAACCAGGGCCGGCTTGATGAGGCACTCACCTGTTGTCAGACCCTTATCGATACGGACAAAATGAACCCGGCTCACTATTACCTGCTGGCCACCATTCAGCAGGAGCGGGGAGAGGTGGATGATGCCACCCGGTCGCTGGGTCGGGCCCTCTATCTGGACCCGGCATTTATCCTGGCCTATTTTGCGCTGGGCAATCTGTACAGGTCGCGGGGTAATCTGGCGGAGGCGCAAAAACAGTTCGATAACGCGCTTGATCTGTTAAGTACGTTACCCAAGGAGCAGCTTGTACCCGAGTCGGAGGGAGTTACCGCCGGTCATCTTGGCGAGATTATTCAGTCGCTCCTGTCCGCAACGCAGGGACAGGTCAGTCATCAGTAATTTACCAGGAGTAGGGAACATAGGGACATTGGTATGGAGATGGATAAACAGGGATCAGGTGCCGGGGAAAATACCGCTTCGATAGCGTGGGGCGAGATCAGGCAACGGCTGAAAAATGCACACGCGGCCATAGAGCAGGCGCTCTCTCCCGGCACCGATGAGGTACAAAAAATTCTCCAGGCACGGGCCCAAGCGCTGGCCCATGAGAGCCAGCCGGCACAGACCGCTGGCGAGCATATCGAGGTTGTGGAGTTCGTCCTGGCCCAGGAACACTATGCCATCGAATCCCGTTATATCCGTGATGTCTGCCCGCTGGAGCAGTTGACCCCGGTACCCTGCACCCCACCCTTTGTACTCGGGATCATTCACCTGCGCGGGGAGATCCTGTCGGTTATCGATATCAAGAAATTCTTTGATCTGCCGGAGAAAGGGTTGTCGGACCTAAATAAGGTCGTGGTGCTGGCATCGGACAACATGTATTTCGGCGTGCTCGCCGACGCCATTGTTGGCGCTCATCAGATTCCTTTGGCGGATATCCAGCCGTCGTTACCAACACTCACCGGCATCCGGGCCGAGTACCTGCTGGGCGTAACGCCGGGCCGAACCGTGGTGCTGGATGGGGAAAAGCTGCTGACTGATGGGCGAATTGTTGTACAGGAACAGGTAGCCGGCCAGAGCCCATGGTCTGCGGTTAGTGCACGAGGAGAGTGAATATGAAATGGTTTCTCGATCTGACTACACGAAGCAAGCTGTCAGTCGGTTTCGGTCTGATGATCGTGTTCCTGGTGGGCGTCATCGGGATTGCCTACCGGGATATCACCATCATTCAGACCGCGCAACACAGACTGTATGAAAAGGAGTTTGCCAGCGTGGTGGACCTGCTGCAGTTGCGCTCAACCGAGAACGGCATCCGGGCCGCACTGCTCAGTATGATGGATGCCCAAACCGGCAGTGACCGGGAAGCCTGGCGGCAGGAGATCAATCAACGCAGCAAGGAGGCGACACACCTTATCCAGCAGCTGAGGGAGCGCAATATGGAGGACCCGGGGGCGATATCACGCCTGGATGAACTCACTGCCATGCGGGACGAGTTCGCCCAAACCCGGGAGACCCGGATCATTCCGCTGATCTATGAAGGGCAGAAGGATGAGGCCCGGGCACTGGCGGTGGGTGTGCAGGATCAGCGCTATCGGAAAATGCGCGGGATTGCGGAAGAGATGGGGCAGCGTGCGCTGAAGAAAGTGCAGCAGTCCATGGCGGAGTCCCGTCAACTGGGCGAACAGATGTTGCAGACGTTCATGAATATCGGCGTGGTGGGCCTGTTGGTTGCACTGGCCATGGTGATCCTGCTTAACCGGGTGATTGCCGTGCCGCTCAGATCCTTCGCGCGTATCACTAACCAGGTGGCGGCGGGTGACCTGACAGTGGCTGCCCCGGTGGAGGATCGGGCGGATGAGGTGGGCGAGCTGATGCGCACGTTCGACAAAATGGTCGACAACCTGCGCCAGACCACCCGGGAACTGCACGAGGGGGTGGGCGTGCTGGCGGCGGCCTCCAGTGAGATTCTGGCCACCACGTCCCAGGTGACCTCCGGCGCGTCGCAGACCGCATCCGCCGTGAGTGAAACCAGTGCCACCGTTACCGAGGTAAAACAAACCGCACAACTGGCCAGCCAGAAGGCCCGCTTTGTCTCCGACAGTGCCCAGACCGCGGCCCAGGTTTCACAGACCGGGCGTCAATCGGTAGAGGATTCCATCGCTGGTATGCACCGCATCCAGGAGCAGATGGAGTCGATCGCCGAGAGTATCGTGCTGCTGTCGGAGCAGAGCCAAGCGATCGGCGACATCATCGCTACCGTCAATGACCTGGCCGAACAGTCCAATGTGCTGGCGGTAAACGCCGCTATTGAAGCCAACAAGGCGGGCGAACATGGCAAGGGCTTCGTGATAGTGGCCCAGGAGGTGAAGAGTCTGGCCGAGCAGTCCAAGCAGGCCACCTCCCAGGTACGCACTATCCTGGGCGATATCCAGCGCGCCACCAGTGCGGCGGTGCTGGCCACCGAGCAGGGGCATAAGGCGGTGGAGGCGGGCGTTACCCAATCCACCGAGGCGGGGCAATCCATCAGCCAGTTGGCCGAGAGTATCAACGAAGCGGCCCAGGCGGCCACCCAGATCGCCGCCTCCAGTCAGCAGCAGATGGTGGGTATGGATCAGGTTGCGGAGGCAATGGAGAACATCAAGCAGGCCAGTAACCAGAATGTGGCGGGTGCGAAACAGGTGGAAGTGGCGGCGCAAAACCTGCACGAACTGGGAACCCGGCTGAAACAGACCGCAGGTCGCTACCAGGTATGAACCGGAAACTGTATTTCATCCGCTCTGAGTGTCCGGGCACGGTATGACCTCCAGGAAAGAGGCGATGCTCAAACGGCTGTTGGCGACTTTCAGGGTCGAGGCGGACGAGCACCTCAAAACAATGACCGCAGGTCTGCTGGCCCTGGAGCAACAGCCCACCGGTCACGCCGCGACAGAAGTGGTGGAGACGGTATTCCGGGAGGCCCACAGTCTCAAGGGCGCTGCCCGTGCGGTGAACCACAGCGCCATCGAAGCGTTATGCCAATCCCTGGAGAGTGTATTTGCCGCGTTGAAGAGCGGCTCACTGGCGGTGAGTACACCCTTGCTGGACCAGTTGCACCAGGCACTCTCCGGGCTTGCCGGGCTGCTACAGGGGGATGCCGGTGCGGCCGATGATATCCCGCCCGATATTGCCCGGCTGATCAACCGGGTGGACCGGCTGGCAGCCGGCGAAGTGATCACACCGACAACCGCCCTAGGTGCAGCTGATGATGAAACGCCGGCTGATCCGGAACCATACCAGGCCCCGGTGCTGGCCAGTCCATCCCCGGACGCCGTCCGGGTGACCACCGCCAAACTGGACACGGTAATGGGCCAGGTAGAGGCCCTGCTGTCACCCCGGCTGGCGGCGCGGCAGCGCCTGCTGGAACTGCACGAAACAACAGCACTGGTCAAACAGTGGAAAAAATCACGGGCCGGAATACAGCCCGCACTGCGGCGCCTGGAGCGGACTCTGCGGCCATCTGCCGGCCTGCCTGCAAGCGGTGACGGATGGTCTGAAGTGCAGGTGCTTCTGGCCTACCTGGAGCGTGAACAGCATTTTCTGGAAAACCTGGATGAGGGGCTGATGCGGCTGAACAAAGCGGCCGCCCGTGATCATCGCAACCTGTCCGGCATCACCGATGGATTGCTGCAGGATGTGATGGAGATGCAGTTACTGCCCGTTGCCACCCTGCTGGACAGCCTTTCGCTCTCGGTGCGTGAACTTGCCCGGGCACAGGGTAAAGCGGTGGTGTTCAACACCCGCGGAGGGGAAATCGAGGCCGACCGGCGGGTGCTGGAGGAGATCAAAGACCCGCTTATCCACCTGATGCGCAACGCGGTTGATCATGGTATTGAGCCGTCCGAGGTGCGACACGCCCGGGGCAAGCCGCCCCGGGGGTCGGTCACGATCACGGTCTCCCAACTGGAAGGGGGCAAGCTTGAACTGCTGGTCACCGATGACGGCGGGGGCATTGACGCCGATGCGGTGCGCAGTGCCGCTGAAAAGCTGCTTGCCAACAGCCCCCACGGAGAGAGCCCGGATGATCCACAGGAAGCATTGGGGCTGGTGTTTCAGTCGGGTGTCACCACCAGCCCCATTATTACCGATGTGTCGGGGCGCGGGCTCGGGCTGGCCATAGTACGGGAGAAAGTGGAGCGGCTGGGCGGCAGCGTATCGATCCAGTCGGAAATCGGCGTCGGCACCACTTTCCGTATTGTGCTGCCGCTCTCCATGGCCCTGTTCCGTGGCGTCCTGGTACGAGTCGGTGGCCGTACCTGCGTTTTACCCTCCACCGGGGTGGAACGGGTCGCACGGGTCAGCCGGGAAAACATCAGCACGGTGGAGAACCGTGAAACCATTGTACTCGATGGTCCGGCGCTCGCACTGGTCAGTCTGGCGGACCTGCTGGAGCAGCCGCGATCCGGGACAACTGGACGCGGTAGTCACCTGTTTGTGGCGGTGCTCTGTCTCGGTGAAGCGCGCATCGCGTTTGAGGTGGATGAACTGCTTGGCGAGCAGGAGATCTTGCTCAAGGGGCTCGGACCCCAGCTTAAGCGGGTACGCAATGTGACCGGAGCCAGCCAGCTGGGTACGGGTGAGGTGGTACCGGTGCTCAATGTGGCCGACCTGATGGAGTCCGCCATCCGTGATGCGGCAGCCACCCGTTTACCGGTGGTGGAGAAGCCATCAGCCGGGGACGCGCCCCAATCCATTCTGGTCGCGGAGGATTCGATCACCTCCCGTTCGCTGATCAAGAATATCCTGGAGTCAGCCGGCTACGCCGTGACCACGGCGGTGGACGGTGTCGCTGCCTTTACCGCACTGAAGCGTGCGGCCTTTGATCTGGTGGTGTCGGATGTGGAGATGCCGCGCATGGATGGTTTCGAACTCACTGCACGGATTCGTGCCGATCGCCAACTGGCGGATCTGCCGGTGGTGCTGGTAACGGCGCTGGAGGCGCACGAACATCGTGAGCGCGGTATCGATGTGGGTGCCAACGCCTATATCGTAAAAAGCAGTTTTGATCAGAGTAATCTGCTGGAAACCATCCGGCGGTTGATATGAACGGGGGAGAAATACCGGTGATCAAGGTACTGGTGGTGGAAGACTCGCCCGTGGTCAGCGAGCTGCTTGTTTTTATACTCGAATCCGATCCTGCTATCCGGGTCGTCGGGACGGCCCGCGACGGTGAAGAGGCGATCAAGGCGGTGGGTCGGGAACAGCCGGATGTGGTTACCATGGATATCCACATGCCGAAACTGAACGGACTGGAAGCGACCCGCCAGATCATGGAGACCAATCCACTGCCGATTGTCATTGTCAGTGGTGGCGATCACAACAATGAACTGGTCACCACGTTCGATGCGATGGAGGCCGGCGCAGTAGCGGTATTGCGCCGGCCTGCCGGTTTGGAACACCCGGATCATGATACGACCGCCAGGGAGCTGATACAGACAGTCAAGCTGATGGCGGAAGTGAAGGTGATACGCCGCTGGCGACGTCATGGGGCTGGTGAGTCGGGCGGGCGCAGCGCGCCAACCCCACCCGCGCCCAGGAGTGACGTGGTGCGCATCGTGGCCATTGGTGCGTCCACCGGCGGTCCACCGGTATTGCAGACCATTCTGGCGGCGTTGCCGAAACACTTCCCGGCGCCGATCGTAGTGGTACAGCACATGGTGGCCGGTTTTATCCAGGGCATGATCGACTGGCTGGGACAATCCTCCGCATTACCGGTGCACCTTGCCCGGCAGGATCAGCACCTGTTGCCGGGACACGTCTATATCGCGCCGGATGATCTGCAGATGAAAGTGGCACACCGGGACCGGCTTGTGCTGACAACGGACGTGCCGGAGAACGGTCTGCGCCCCTCGGTCGCCTGTCTGTTCCGGTCAGTGGCCGAGGTGTATGGCGGCGAGGCGGTGGCGGTACTGCTCACCGGCATGGGCAAGGATGGCGCCGAGCAGATGCGACTGCTGAAGGATCGGGGGGCGGTTACCATCGCTCAGGACAAGGAGAGTTCTGTTGTACACGGTATGCCGGGCGCGGCCATTCAGCTGGATGGGGCAATGCTGGTACTGCCGCCGGATAAGATTGCGGCCATGCTGACAGTGATGGCAGACGATGGAATTGGACAATGGAGGTTTCTGTGAAAGGACGAAAGAATCCAATCGAAATCCTGATTGCGGAGGACAGTCCGACGCAGGCCGAGCAGTTGCAGATGCTGCTGGAGGAGAACGGTTTTCGGGTCATCAAGACACCCAATGGCAGGGCGGCGCTGGATCAGCTGGCCGCCTGTCGACCGGTGCTGGTTATCAGCGACGTGGTGATGCCCGAGCTGAACGGATACGGCCTGTGCCGGGCAATCAAGGCCGATCCGAAGCTGCAGCATATTCCGGTGATGCTGGTCACCACCCTGTCCGATCCGGTGGACGTTATCCGGGGCCTGGAGTGTGGTGCGGATAACTTTATCCGTAAACCCTATGACGAGTACGATCTGTTAAGTCGCATCAACTACCTGTTGATGAATGTGGAGCTGCGCAACAAGTCCCCCATTCAGATGTCACTGGAGATCGATATCGGTGGCAACAAGTACGCCATCAACTCGGATCGCCAGCAGATCCTGCATATGCTCATCTCCACCTACGAACAGGCGGTGGATCTGAATGGGGAACTGAAGGCGCGGGAGCAGGAGCTGGCACGCTCCAACCGGGTGCTGCAGCAGTTGAACCGGATTGCGGAGGGACTGAATGAAGCGGTCAGCGAAAAACAGGTTGTGGAGGTGGCGTTGCGCCATGCCCTGTCGCTGCCGGGGGTCGAGGCGGGCTGGATCTTTCTGCGCGAGGGTGAATCGGAGTATCGCCTGGCCGGTGCTGCCGGCCTGCCACCGGAACTGGCCGGTTTGAACACGTTGGCGGGTGGTTGTAGCTGCCAGCAGAAACTCACCTGCGGTGCCCTGGACTCCGCCACCAACATTCTCCAGTGTGACCGTCTCGCCCGGGCGACGAACCAGCCCCAGGGCATGAACTGCCATGCCAGCGTGCCATTGCGTCTGGGTGAAAAGGAGTTTCTGGGTGTGCTGAACCTGATCGGCCCGGACAAGGGTGCCTTCACAGACGAGGATCTGGCGCTCTTGTCCAATATCGGCCATCAGGTGGCGGTGGCCCTGGAGCGGGCCAAGCTGCATGAAGACCTGGAGGCCCAGGTACGGGATCGCACCGCCAAGCTCACCGCTGAGATTGAGGAACGCAAGCGTATCGAGCGGGCCCAGGCCCGGTTGGTGGCCATCATCGAGGCGACACCGGATCTGATCGGCATTGCCAACCTGGATGGCCAGGTCATCTATGTCAATCAGGCCGGCCTGCGTATGACCGGGTACAAGCAGGAGGAGATTGCCGCGGCCCGGTCATCGCAAGGCTATCCGGAATGGTCGAATAGACTGGTCCGTGAGGTCGGTATTCCAGCCGCCATAGAGCATGGTCACTGGGTGGGTGAATCGGCCATTCTCAGCGCCGATGGCACAGAGATACCGGTACACCAGATGATCCTCTCCCATAAGGACGAGCATGGAAAGCCAGCCTATATCTCCACCATTGCCCGGGACATTACCGAGCTCAAGGCCAATGAAGCACGCATTGCGCGACTGAACCGGATATATGCGGTTCTCAGTGGGATCAACACCTCCATTGTGCATATCCAGGACAAGGATGAGCTGTTCTCGGAGGCCTGCCGCATCGCGGTGGAAGAGGGCAAGTTCAGATTTGCCTGGATCGGCCGGCTCGATGCCGATAGTCGCTGGGTGACGCCGATTGCCCAGGCGGGGCACAACGACGGTTATCTTGAACAGGTAGACCTGACCGCGGAACCAGGCGTGGCGGAACGCTACCAGTTGATTCAGCAGGCGTTGTCGAATCAGGCGCCGGTGATCTGCAATGACATCGCTGCGGATGAGCGCACCAGACCCTGGCGGGAGCTGGCGTTGGCGCGCGGCTACCGTGCGGTAACGGTATTTCCGCTTATGTTGGGCGGCAGACCCTACGGTGTGTTGGTGCTCTACTCGGGCGAGCAGAACGTGTTCGATGACGAGGAGCTGAAGTTGTTGCTGGAACTCTCCAGTGACATCAGCTACGCCCTGGACAAATTTGATCTGGAGGCCCGGCGTCTGCAAGCGGAGGCGGAGCTGCGCAAACTCTCACTGGTGGTGGAGCAGAGCCCCAGTTCGGTATTGATCGCCGATCTGCAGGCGAATATCGAATATGTCAACGAAGGTTTCGTCCGGTTGACCGGTTATAGCCGGGAAGAGGTGGTCGGTCAGAAACTGAAATCACTGGGTTCCGCCAAGCTCCCCTCCGAAACGTACCGGGACAAGTGGTCACGCCTGAATCGGGGCGAAGCCTGGCGCGGTGAGCTGGTCAACCGGCGTAAGGATGGCAGTGAGTATGTCGAGGCCATTGTCGCATCGCCCCTGCGGGATGCGGATGGCCAGATCAGCCATTTTCTGACGATCTCCGAAGACATCACCGATCGCAAACGTGCCAAAGCGGCGGTACGGGAATCCCGTGAGAGTCTGCACCGGTTACTCAACTCCATGTATGAAGGGGTCTACGGTCTGGACATTGACGGCAAATGCACCTTCGTCAACCAGTCATTCCTGCAGATGCTGGGCTACCAGGATGAGAGCGAGGTACTCGGCAGGGAGATCCATACACTGGTACACCACTCCCATGCCGACGGCACCCCTTTTCCCATTGAACAATGCCCGATACACAAGGCCTGCCAGGGTTCCCAGTCGATCAATGTATCCGATGAGGTGTTCTGGCGTAAGGACGGGGTCTCCATACCGGTGGAGTACTGGGCGCACCCGATTATCACCGACGGAAAGATGACCGGAGCGATCACCACCTTTATCGACATCACCGAGCGTAAGCAGTCCGAGGCGCGGCTGTTGGAGCTCAACGAATCACTGGAGCAACGGGTGCGGGACCGGACCACCGACCTGGAGCATGCTAGACGGGAGGCAGACCAGGCCAACCGGGCCAAGTCGGCCTTCCTGGCCACCATGAGCCATGAAATCCGTACCCCCATGAACGGTGTCATCGGCATGGTGGGGGTGCTGGAACAGAGTGAACTCTCCGCCCACCAGGCGGATCTGGTGGGCACGATTCGGGATTCTGCCTCGGCACTGTTGGGGATCATTGACGATATCCTCGACTTCTCCAAGATCGAAGCGGGTCGCATGGAACTGGAGCGGGAGCCGATCTGCCTGGAAGAGCTGATCGAAGGCCTGTCCAACTCGCTGGTGCCGGTGGCGGCGCGTAAAAATGTGGATCTCAGCCTGTTTGTGTCGCCCGATGTGCCCGTGTGGGTGCTGTCCGATGACGTACGGCTGCGCCAGCTGTTCTATAACCTGGTGGGCAACGCCATTAAGTTTTCCGCCGGGCGTCCCGGCAAGCGGGGGCAGGTCACCATCCGGGTGGAGGTTGCCCAGGCCCAACCGCTGCGCCTGAAATGCAGTATTGCCGACAACGGTATCGGCATGTCGCCGGAAACCATACGGGGTCTGTTCACCCCCTTTACACAGGCTGAAGTCTCCACCACGCGCCATTTTGGCGGTACCGGCCTGGGCCTGGCCATCTGCAAGCGGCTGGTGGATCTGATGGAGGGCGAAATCACGGTTGAGAGTACCCTGGGCGCCGGTTCGGTGTTCAGTTTCACCCTGCCTTTCGACGTGGCCCCGGATCAGGCCTCACGTAACCAACCCGATATTACCGGACTGAACTGCCTCCTGGTGGAGAGCAGCGATCTCAACAGCGCTGATCTGCGTTCCTACCTGGAACATGCGGGTGCCCGGGTCCACCTGATCAGTGATCCGGCCGCGGTGACGGCAATACTGACGGCCCTGGCGACACCGGCGGTCATCCTATTGACCGCAACCCAGGTGCCCCAGTATCAGGGTGAACTGGAGAACCGGCCCGATGTACGGCGCCTGGTTATTACCCGGGGCCGGCGGCGGCGCGCCCGGGTGGAGTCGGAAGATACGGTTACCCTGGATGGCGATGCCATGCGGCGCCTGACCCTGTTGCGGGCCGTGGCGGTAGCCGCCGGGCGCGCCTCTCCCGATATCATCCATGAACGGACGGAAGAGACCCGCATTGGCGAGGATACGCCGCCACCGACCATCTCCGAGGCCCGTGCCCGGGACCAGCTGATCCTGGTGGCGGAAGATGATGACATCAACCAGAAAGTTATCCTGCAGCAACTCTCGTTACTGGGCTACGCAGCCGAGATCGCCGGGAATGGGGCTGAGGCACTGCGTATGTGGCGCGAGGGCCATTACGCCCTGCTGCTCACCGATCTGCACATGCCGGAGATGGATGGCTATTCACTGACTGAAGCGATTCGACAGGAAGAGGAGGAGGACCGCCACATGCCCATCATGGCGCTGACCGCCAACGCCCTGCGGGGTGAAGCGAACCGGGCTTACGAAGTGGGTATGGATGAGTATCTGACCAAGCCGGTAAAACTGCCGGCCCTGCGGGCCATGCTGGAAAAGTGGCTGCACCATGACGCGGCACAGACCGGCCCGGACCAGCACCAGGAAGTGCCCGCGGCCACGGATCGGGCGGTACTGGATGTGACCGTGTTGCAGGAACTGGTGGGCGCGGATTCCGAGATCGTGCAGGAGTTCCTGAGCGACTATCTCTCGTCGGCCCGAAAACTGGCCGTGGATATGGATGCGGCACTGTCTGAGGGGGATATGCCACACATCCGCGCCGTTGCCCACAAGCTCAAGTCCTCGTCACGGTCGGTTGGGGCGCTGCCGCTCGGGGATATCTGCGCCGAGCTGGAAAACACCTGCCGGATCGGCAATAAGAGCGCCATACCGGAAGCTGTGCAGGCGGTAAGAAATCAGCTGGCCCAGGTAGAGAACGAAGTCACCCGTTACCTGGCGGCATCCAGCGAGCATCTAGAGAAGGAGCGATGAAAGTACTGATTCTTGATGACGAGCCCTTTGTGCTGAAATTGATGTCACATCAACTGAAGTCGCTAGGGGTGGAAGATATTACCGCCTGCCAGGGCGGAGACGAGGCCGTTTCCCTGCTGGAAGCGGCCACGGACCGGTTTGATCTGATTGTGCTTGATCTGCAGATGCCCGGAATGGACGGGGTGGAGTTCATGCGTCACCTGGTGCGGCTGCAATACAACGGCGGGTTGTTACTGGTCAGTGGCGAGGATGAGCGCATCCTGCACACGGCGGAAAAACTTTCCCGGGCGCATCATCTGTATGTGCTGGGTGCCCTGCATAAACCGGTTTCACCGGCCCAGTTTGAGCAGGTGCTGGAAAGCTACACCCGGCCGGATAACCACAGGGCGTCCAGCCGTAAAAACTACAATACGGCCGAGTTGCGCTGGGCGATTCTGAACCATGAACTGGTCAACTACTACCAGCCCAAAGTGGATGTCCGAACCGGACGGGTGGTCGGCGTGGAGACCCTGGTGCGCTGGCAGCATCCACAGGATGGACTGATCTATCCGGACCAGTTTATCGGCGAGGCGGAAGAGAGCTGTCTTATTGATGATCTTACCCAGGCGGTATTGACACAGGCATTGCGCCACACGCGTACCTGGCTGGATCAGGGGATCATGTTGCACGTGTCAGTGAACATCTCCATGGAGAATCTCAAGTCACTGGATTTTCCCGACCGGGTTATCGGTGAGGCGGACGCCGCGGGGGTTCCGTTAAAGTTTCTGGTGCTGGAACTGACCGAAAGCCGGCTGCTCAAGAACCTGTTAATGATACTGGACATCCTGACCCGCCTGCGCCTGAGACAGATCAGCCTGTCGATTGATGATTTCGGCACCGGCCACTCGTCGCTGGTGCAGTTGCGCGATCTGCCGTTTGATGAGCTCAAGGTGGACCGGGGATTTGTCCATGCGGCCTGCCGGGACGCCTCGACCCGGGCGATCTACGTGGCGAGCGTGGAGATGGCGGCCCAACTTGGCATGACTTCTGTTGCGGAAGGGGTGGAGGACCGGGACGACTGGAACTTCCTGCAAGCCAGCGGTGGTGACCTGGCGCAAGGCTATTTCATTGCCCGGCCCATGCCCGCCGAAGCCCTGCCGGAGTGGCTGGCCGACTGGGAGCGGCGCCGGCCGGCACTGGTGGACACCCGTAAGCGGAACTGATGCTTGATGAGCCATCTTCCTGCCGTTCTGCTGGCCGTCCAACCACGGCCGAGTGTCCGTCACCAGATCACCAACCCGGTACCGGTTGATCGGTCGAATCAGATCCGTTAACCGCCGGGTCTAACCACCCCCTGTCGGATGCGCCTGATGCGCTACATTTAATGCAGTGCCCCCGGTTTTCATGGCCGCCTGGGGCTGGCGCTTTACCGGTGGCGGTGTCCATCGCCCCGGCGGATTCCCGGCCTGTTTCTGAAACTGTCCGGAACATGGCGTCCGGCTGAGGTGTATGCATGGTACCGCACAAACAGGAATCGCCGGTATTCAGCTACCGGCTGGCAACGGAGCGCCAGGCGCTGTTATCAACCAGGGCGCTGCGCGGTATCCCGTCAAAAGCGCCCGACCGGTTACTGGTGGCAACCTGGAACCTGACCAACTTTGGCCTGCAACAGCGCACAGATGATGACCTTGCCCTGATGGCCGAGATAATCGGCTGGTTTGACCTGGTGGCCATTCAGGAGATTGCTGACTCCCTGACCCATCTGCGCCAGTTGATGGCCCATCTGCCCGCCAGTTATCGGGTCATACTCTCGGACATCGGTGGCAACGACGAGCGGGCCGGCTTCCTCTACGATAGCGACAAGGTCAGCCGGCTGGAACTGGCCGCCGAGGTGGCGGTCCCGCCCAGTGACCGGCGTTACATCCGGCTGCGGGGTATCTCCGGTGCCTTTACAGGATTTGATCGCAATCCCTATGCGGTGGCGTTTCGCGCCGGTGGACTGGAGTTCACCGCCGTGTCTGCCCACCTGTTTTTCGGTAGCCATGCCTATTATGACGAAGACCGGCGTGCACTGGAGGCCTATGCCCTGGCCCGCTGGGCCGATCAGCGTCACAAGGCGGCCGGCGCCTACTCCCGGAACATCCTGGTGCTGGGCGACCTGAACCTGCCCATTCGGGACAACTCCAGCAATGTCTACAAGGCGCTGAAAGCCAAGCGCCTGATCCTGCCGAAGCACTCCACCACCATGGGCAGCAACCTGGCCGGCGACAAGGATTATGACCAGGTCGCCTTCCACGCGGGGGGTATGCAGGATGCTTACCGGGGCCACTCCGGTGTGTTCGATTTTGATCGTGATCCTTTTTTTGCCGACGCCTGGGCTGTCGGGCCGGACTATTTCAACCAGGCGGTGAAATACCACATGGCTGACCACCGTCCCCTGTGGGCCGAGTTTCAGATCTGACCCGGGCCGGATATGGCTTTGCGCGGGTCGTTGTGGGATTATCCCCGGTTTGGCAGCGGTGCAGCGTGTTGAGTGCGCCTGTAATCGGGACGGATGTAGCGATATGTGTGGTTTTTTCCAGGTTATCCAGAAGACAGTTCCTGTCTCGAAAGAGAAGTTTGCCGCTGCCCTGGATACCCTGAGCCACCGGGGGCCGGACGATCAGGGCATCCACTACCTCGATTTCAAGGCGCCGACAGCGGACGGGGAGGTGGCGTGCCACGCCGCCTTCGGGCATCGGCGCCTGTCCATTCTGGATCTGAGCGACCGGTCTCATCAGCCGTTCGTCAGCCAGGACAAGGTGTTTCTCTATAACGGTGAGCTGTACAACTACCGGCAGATCGGTGCTGAGCTGAGAAAGCAGGGTGTTGATTTCGCCACAACCGGTGATACCGAGGTGGTGCTGAAGTCGGTACTCGCGGGTGGTTCCGGGGCGCTGGCCGATTTTAACGGCATGTGGGCCTTCAGCCTGTTTGATGCCGGCCGTAATGCCCTCTACCTGTCCCGCGACCGCTATGGCAAAAAGCCGCTGTTCTACTACCTGGATGACGAGGTGCTCTGCGTCTCGTCCAGTATCGGTGCGATCAAGACCTATCTGGGGTTGAGCCTGGAGTTCCGGCACAGTGCGCTGCTGGACTATTTCCTGTTTGGCGCCATGCACCCCTCCGCCTCCACCGAGACCCATTTCCAGAAGATCTCCCAGATCCTGCCGGGCCACTACTGCACGTTCGACCTGGGTCGCTGGGAGATGAAAAGTTCGGCCTATTTTGACTGGCACCATCCACCCGAGGGCTTTGCCGGCCATGACCGGCAACAGGGTCTGGTGGAGGTTTTGCGGGACAGCGTCTCTTCACGACTGGTATCCGACCGGCCGGTCGCCCTGCTGTTGTCCGGTGGTATCGACAGCTCCCTGCTGCTGTCCGTGCTGTACAGCGAAAAGCTGCAGGATCAGGTAAAGATCTTCATGGGCGACACCGGCCGTTCCGACGACTACAAGTATGCCCGGAAGTGTGTCCAGGAGCTGGGTGTGGCTGCCGAGACCGTGGTGCTGGATTACGACAGCAACTCGTTCGACCAGTTTTTGCAGGTCTGCCGCCACCACGAAAAGGCGTTTCCCTTTAATGGCAACGCCATGGCCATGCCGCAGATGTATGCGGCCATCGCCGGGCAGGGGATTCCGGTGGTGCTCGATGGCACCGGCGGGGATGAACTGTTCGGCGGCTACTGGGGGCGGCAGTTCCAGGCGGCGGTGCGGGATGCGCTGCGGCGACGTGACTGGGCCTGGATCAGGCAGAATTATGCCTGCGAGGGTAAGGTGAATAATGTGCGCGCCCAGATCCGCAATGCCTTCTGGCCGGCCTGGTATCTGAACGGCAAGCAGTCGTTCAAGACCCGCTTGTCAGCAAAACTGCATCCGTTGCTGGAGATGTCGTTGCGGGATATCTGGTCGGCGGAGAACCCGGACCCCCTGCATGACCTGGGGCTGGGGTTCAACCAGGTGCTGTGCAATGACATCGCCCCCGGTGGACGGCTGGGTGAATGGATCTGGCATAACGACCGCAACGCCATGATGGCCAGTGTGGAGAACCGCAGTCCCCTGCTGGATATGCGTCTGCATCCGTTTGTCTTTACCGGCTACGGGAAAAAATATGCCGAGTGCTGGAACAAGCATGAATTGCGCAAGGCGTTTGACGCCTTCCGGCCCCTGCCGACCCAGTGGCGCAGCCAGAAACAGGGTTTCAGGTGGGATGGCAAACACTTCATCAATAACAACCGGGCCAGGATCATGGAGTTGATCGACGCAACCGAATGCCTGTCCGGGGTGGTGAATACCAGGCGACTCCTGTCCGTGGCACAGAAATACCCCAATATCCTGCGCTCTTCCCTGGGCAAGCGCACCCTCTGCATTGCCGGTCTGGAGCAGAGCCTGATCAAGGCTGGCTGACAGCTTGTCACTCCGGTCTGGGCTGGTCGAATAGCTCGTCGCCAGTCGGCTCCAGGTGTGCAACCTGGTTCATCTCCTGGCGGAATTTTGAAAGCTCGAAATACATGCGCCGCCGGGCACGGCTCTGGTTGCCCAGGGGACGGTGCTCCGGGATGCAGTGCCAGGGATTGATCTTGAGTCTTTTGGCAAATTCGAACTGGGCCGGTGAGTCGAATTTTTGTTGCGGAATGTGGATAGTGGCCGCCGGGATATAGGGGGAGAGACTTTCCGGCCAGCGCACGGCGGCATTCTCGATCGGCATGCGGTGGGGATCGGTCTGCAACTGGATCTGCAGATCAAATGTGACGTCCTTTTGGTCCAGTGTTTTCACCATGTTGTCGCGCAGGTAGTTGAATGGTGGTGAGCCGAACGGCAGGCCGGGTATGTCGGTCGGCACCCCGGTCCTGGGGGCGAACGAGTACATCATCGCCTGACCCTCGCCCAGCAGGTAGGGGACGCAGCTGTAGTAGCGGTGACCGAGGGGATTGAACTGGGTTTCATTCCACAGCGCCTGCATGATGAAATCCAGGATGTGTGAGTCGAACGGATTGATGAAGTAGTAGATCGGCATATCCAGCAGGCTCCAGTACTGGAGCTTGGCGTTCTCCCGCACGTCCGGGGTGACAAAGGTGGGGGTACAGACGCCCATCATGTCCTGGGTGAACTGCTCCTCGTCCATCAGCTTTTTGCCCGGTACGTCCATGATCTTGATGGCCATGCTGGAGAAACCCACGTCCCGGATATCCGCCGGCACATCCGGGCCGGGACCGGAAAAGCGCACATAGGCGGGATAGCTGCGCTGGCTGGCGAAAATCCCTTGCCGTAAATGTTCTGGCAGATCATCCCGAATGGCCACCGTGGCCCGCACAATGCCGTGGGTTTTGGTATTGCCGCCCCGCTCATAGTGGCCGGTTTTGAAATGGCCGCGCATCTGGTCGGCCATCAGATCGATAATGTCATCCAGCGCCTGCTCTTCCCAGGGGAATATCTTCTCCTCGGCCAGGCCCAGCCCGTAATCGGGTCGCCGCCGGTTGATCAGGTATTGTAAAAGTCGTGCGACCGGTTCCCGGGTCAGGCGATTCAGGGTGGGCCGGAACGGGGGCTCCAGCCGCCGTTCCAGGTTCAGCCCCGCCACCAGAACCCGGTGCAACAGATCCAGCACCGGGTAGATCCTTCTGCGTAGTGCCTTGTTCATAATGGGGTGTCGTCCCGGCTGGTCGCGCAGCGGGCCAGGTAACGCAAGGCCCGGATGCCCGGCATGAAAAAATAGCCGCCGCCCTGCACGGTGACAAACCGGGGCAGGGCATGGGTGCCCCGGGCCGGGCCCTGGGCGCTGGGCTGGCTGAAGTGATCGGTCGGCTGGCCGTTGGCCAGGGGTTGCCGGTTACCCAGCAGGGGATCGGTTTCGTTCTGCACGCCGGCAAATTTCGCCCCCATGGACCAGGCATTCTGCACGAACTCAAACTGGCGCGAGATATCGGCCATCAGGCAGATAAAGTGCAGTCCCCGTGGCACCTGGCTGGCGCCGGGTGCGACAGCCTGTTGCGGTGACAGCTGTTCGCCGTACACCCGGCCGCGCCGCAGCAGACGATGAAAGCGGGTCGAGGCGATCAGGTCATCGCCCGGATGCCGGCGTCTGAAACCGAAAATCCGCACCAGCCGGGACAGCATGCCGCTGACGCCGGGCGGGAAGTCACCGGTGCGGGGATTGGCACGGCGGATATGGGCACCCACCGGGCACTGCTGGCCGTGCGGGTCCGCGTTGAAGTCAAACTGATTCAGGTCGGACGCCGGGTCGCTTGCAACCAGCGGTGTCCCGTCGCGCTGACGCCCCACCATGCGGCTGGCCAGCTGTTCCCGTTGTTGCGGATCGCCGTCGGCCTGTTGGTCGAGGAAATGCCAGAAGCCGGGTACATCCTGGTGCAGTTGTCGCATCACCAGGTAGCTGCCGTTGCGTCCCAGGTCCCGCCGGCGGGGCTGCTCTTCCGCCGCTGGCAAGGGGGAGGCCGCCGGGTCGGTATCGGCATCCAGCAGGGGGCGTCGGGCGTACTGGCCGTATTCGTTACGGTAACCCAGCAGCAACTCTCCCAGGCAGAGCAGGTTGGAGTACTCATCCCGGCGATGCAGGTCGCTGGTCTGCCGGCCATCCCAGTCAATGGCCGGCTGGCTGATACCATCCATGAAACCGAACGGCTCGATGTTGTTGCTGTCGACCGTGGCCAGCTCCGCCACGCTGTTGAACGCCTGGTTGAACAGCGGACTCTGGATCTGCGCCCGCCAGGCCGCCAGTTGCCCGCTGCTGGCGTACAGCATCAACAGCAGGTGCGGCACCCGCTCCGGGTCGCCGCCCCAGGCCCAGTGTTGCGGGGCGTTGTGGTTCAGGTCCCCGAGGCGCCGGGAGCGGTTTGTATCCGCCGCCATGCCGACGATAAACTCCTCGGAAAATCCTTCGATCAGCGCTTCATCCAGTTGCAGGGCGCGCAGGCCGCCGGCGCTGACGGCGACCTGTAAGGCGGTTTCGGGGGCCGGCTTTTTCCACTCGGCGCTGCTGACGGGGGCCGCTTCCAGCCAGGCGCCCGCTTTCGCCGGGTCGGCAATATCCAGCAGCAGGAACAGCGCCTCGGGCAGCCCCCCATGGCCAAACCGGGCCAGTGCCTGGATATCCCGGTAGTCCGGTTCCGCGGGGCTGCTCATGGGTGTCTCCCTGTCATACCTGGATCTGGGCCAGCCACTGGCGTATCTCCCCATCGTTGTCCGGGCGTACTTCAACCCCTTGCCGGATGCGGCTGTTACGGGCCAGGTCGAAGGCGGTGTAGCCGGGGTAAGCCTTGTACCAGACCTGGGTGGGCAGGGCCCGCCGCTTTAAATAGCATTTGAATTTCTGCTCCTGTTCCGCGCCATCCTTGACCAGCCAGCGGGTCGAGGGGTAGCCGGTGCCATTGCTGAACACCAGGTTCAGGCCCCAGGCCACCTTGTTGATGAAGTCATCCATGTAACTCTCCAGGCTGCCGTCGTAATTGCTGGCGAACAGCAGGCGCCGGTTGTTGTCCAGCATCACCCAGCGGGCAAAGTGGATGGTCTGCACCCGGGTCAGGTAACCCCGGTTGTAGACGTGCCGTGCCGCGTAATCGAGCAGCCAGAGAAAAAACCGCACGGCGTAGCGTCGAAAGGGTTGTGGTTTCACCTCGCCAAAGGCACTGAAGGGGTTGGTCACATCATGGTCTTCCCGGGCGGCCAGTTGTTGCAGGTGCGCCCGTGGCGGACGCGCCACCTGTTCCGGGTCGTGGCGCTCCAGGTAGCGCAGGCGTAAAACCAGGTAGGGGGACAGCAACAGGAACAGCGGTGACAGAATCAGCAGTATCAGGGGTACGCCCAGTTTGTGCATCAGGTTCCGCAACCACCAGCCCACCGGTGTGGGGGCAGGGGGCGTCAGGCTGAGTCGGCCGGCATCCTGCTCCCGCTCCACAAACGAGAGCAGTCGCTGGCGCAGGGCACGCGGATCATCCGGGCCGATCTCCTGCACCAGTTGGCGCAGCTGACCGGACAGGGCCTGATGCAGCGCCGCCTCTTCGCGAATCTGCAAGACGGTACGACCACGCCAGTTGATGTAGTTGGCGGCCGGTTCAATCTGGTGCGCCTGCATCCAGTTGACCAGGCTGTCACGTTCACCGATAAAGGGTTCGCAGTGGCTGAAAATAGTGCGTAACTGGGGACCGGCCAGCACGGCCATCTCGGCGATGAAGGTATCCGCCGGGCCGTCGCAGTCGCCCAGAAAAACCAGGCGCGCCGGTACGGCCGGTAAGTCGGCCGGGTTATGGCCCGCCTCCGCCTTTGGCAGGATCAGAAAGCGGGCCAGGTGCAGGCGCTGGAATCGTCCAAACGGAAACAGCGGGTTATCGGGATCCACCAGGCCGGTTGCGCCGTTCATCGCCTCCAGCAGGGTGCGCAACGGTTCCAGCCGGTCCCGGGCGATATTCGCAACGATCATGAAAGTGGCTTGGGGTGTCATGCTGTGCGATCCGTTCGCCGCCGCGCTATTGCGGATCGTGCCGGGTCAGGGCGAAGTCCAGCACCCGGGTCTTGCCCCACCACACCTTGCCCAGGTAGACGCCGGGCTCGACCTCCCGGATCTCGTCCCGTATCGCCTTGGCGAAAAAGGAGGTTTTGGAATAGTCGATCACGATGGTCTCTTTGCCATCCATCCAGCTCTTGTCCCGATACACCTTGGCCACCACGAAAGTGAGACTGAACGGGGTGATCTTGTTCACCAGGATGCCGTTCTGCCGATCCGGCGGAAACAGGTCGAAGATCTTGCCCTGCCAGGCGAACAGGCGGGCAATGCCGGCCAGGGTTTTGGAAAACAGCGAGCCGGTGACGATGGCGGTGCCCCGGGTATCGCCGGAGGGAAGGGTGCCCGCCGGGGCGTCCCGATAGATCTCATCCAGCTGGTCGCGTGACTTGTCCAGCCATCCTGCTACCCGTTTATTCATGGCGCCTCTGATTTCCTTAACTGGGCCGCGTGGTGGTAGGTATCCCGCCGTACGGCATTCATCCGCCCCAGCGGTTGATGCTCGGCGAGACTCTGCCAGGGGTTGAAACTGATCTTTTCGCAGTCAGCCAGGGCTTCGGCACTCTGGAAATCCTGTTGCGGGATGGTAATGGTGGCTACTGCCAGGAAGGGTGAACGCTCCTCGTCCCAGATCACCGAGGCATCCTCGATCGGCATATGGGCCGGGTCTGTGCGCCGCTGTACCCCGAACTCCAGGCAGACCGGCGCCAGCGCCAGCTGGGCCTGCATGGCGGCGCGCAATTGGTTCGGGCCGGATGGTTGTTCCGCTGGTTGGGGATTGCCTTGGCAGGGGGTGACCGAGTATTTGACCGCCGCCCGGTCATCGTTGCCGAGGCGGAACGGCGTGGTGCTCCAGTAACGGATGGCAAACGGATTGTGGTGCACCGCCCGTGCCTTGTAGAGAATCCAGAGCGATTTCAGGTGGGAGTCGAACGGATTGATAAAGAAGCTCACGATGCTCTCATCCTGGCGGGCGCGGATAAAAGCGAGGAAATCTTCCGGCGTGGCGACAAACAGGGCCGGATAGCTGTTGAGTAAAAAGTCCTGGCTACCCGGTTTACCCCAGACGGGCTGGCCCGGCACATTGAACAGCTTGATGGAGAGACCCCGGATATCCTTTTCAGCGTCGTCCTGCTGGCTGGCATTGGCGAACCGCAGGCGGGCCGGGTAGCTGGCCGGTTGCGCGAACAGGCCCTGCCGGAGTGTGTCATCCAGCCCGTCGTGAACCCGGAACGTGGCGTCCAGGCAACCCAGGCTTTTGGCCTGGTTGAAGCGCGGAATGGTGCCGTTTGCCTGGTTGGCCCGGGTGATGGTTTCGATGCGCTGGTTCATCTCGGCCACCAGCTGCCCGGTGCTGATCGACTCCGCGGCCCGGGCCGTGCCGGTGAGGAGGAATAGCAGCAAGGTGGTGACCGCCGGTATCGAACGTGCGAACCGGGCCGGGCTGGTTTTGATGGTGAAGTTCATCCCTGATCCCTATGGGTCGCTGCTGAAGGCCGGATCGGTTTCCGCTCCCGGCCGGGGCTTCCAGGCGATGTTGTAATAACTGCCGCGCTCCCGGGCCCAGGGGTCAAAGGCGTTTCTGACCTGCATCAGCTCATCCTTGATGCCCGGAATATTGCGGATCAGCAGGCGCTTGAGTGGCGACACGGCCACTTCATGGCCATTTACCGGTTCCGGCTCCAGGCAAGCCTGGCTGCCGTCCACCTGCTGGCGGACCGGATAGGGACACTCCTGCACCGGGCCGTTCTGCATGACCCAGTCGTAGCCCAGGCGTGAATAGAACTCGGGCCGGAAGCTGGAGGTAAAGAAGCGATCGCTGAACAGGCGGCGCGAGGCGTTGATAATGAAGATGTGGAACTGGGTCTCGGAGATGGCGAAACCGTGCGGGCGGGTGTACTCCGCCATCCAGCCGACGATGTTGTCCACATCTTCGATATTGTCCACCACCGAGCCGTCCGGCCGGCCATGGCAGTCGTCGATAAAGCTGCCGTCCTCACTGCGCTGGGCCCGGGAGATGATCTTGCCGGCGTCGCAGGTGTGGGTGCCGTAGATCTCGCGCAGGCGCTGCACGGTCTCCTGTTGATGTTGTCGCCAGGGATCACTCTCATCCAGACGATGATCGACAAAGTCATCGAAGCTGGTCAGGGTTTTCAGGCCGATCTGGCGCCGGAACTCGTTGAAGCGGGGTATCCCCCGTTCCCGGTCACGCAGAATATCCAGGGCGATAATGTCGAGTTTTTTGCTTTCCGATGCCAGGTGGGGCATGGGCAGGTTTTGCAGGAACAGGGGGGAGTTGCGCAGTTGCAACAGGCCCAGCCGTTGCCGGCCCATGCTCAGGCCCCAGCTCTCCATACCACCCTGGTGCATCTGTGCCGTGGCATCCTTGCGCACGGTGGCGGCGACCGGAATATGGCGGGTGATTCTGTTCGGCGCATTGGCGTCGCGGAACTCGATCAGGTCCGGCACCAGGGCATGCAGACGGTAGACCGACGGGAACTCTTCCGGAAAGTTGAACGGTGAACCGAAATGGTTGGTGCCGCCGTTCACATCGGTTTCCAGGTTGCCCAGGTCCCAGGCGTCGTGCTTCCACCAGAACCGTCCCTCGGGACGGCTGTTACCCAGGCCGAAGATACCCGCACCGGAGGCGAACACCGAGTAGGCGCCACCGGACGCCTTGGGGTCATCCTTCTGTCCCAGCCATCGGGCCACTTTGGCGGAGGTGCGACTGAGGAAGTTCTCCTCCTTGCCGGTAATGCGGCGCAGGATTTGCGAGACCCGGCTCTCCTCCAGGTTGAACAGGCCGGACCAGTTGGAGTTCATGCCCTTGTTCAGCGGCTCGTTATAGAGCAGCTGGGTGGTCCACTCGATGGTGTGGATCTTGGCAATCTCGGCGGAGATCACCAGCCGGGCGGCCTGGAACAGCCGCTCGTCCGTCACCTCCTTGTAAGTGATGACCCGTTCCGGCTGGTCCGGGTCACGCAGTCCCGAGTCCGCATCGGGAGTTTGGCGCTGCAGCGCCCGGAAGTGATCCACAAAGTAGTTGTGCTCCCGGCTGAACAGGTTGTGATAGAAACTGAGGCCGATATTCCAGTTGTCCGGGAAAGCGGCGGCCTCCTGTCCCCGCCACTGGGGCTGCACCGGGCAGTCGGCGCTGTAGACCGGACAATCCTCCAGCAGGGGCAGGTAGTTATCCCGCAATAGCAGCCTGGCCGAATCGTTCGGGTCCCGGGATACACGCCGCAGGGAGACTTCATCGTAACCGTAGATCTGGGAGGCGTCCCACCAGGCGGTGACATGGTTGCCGGTGGTTTTGTAGGCCCGTTTCAGGTACTGCCTGCCGGCAAAGCTGAAGCTCTCCGGATCGTCCGTTTCGGCATACAGGGACGGTTGCAAGCGGTCACCGGTACGACAGCCCAGCGCCCGGGCTTCGGCCGAATCACAGCCGGCGGAGACCAGCTTGTCCTGGTTGAGTCCCTCCACCGTGTGGGAGAACCAGTCGTGGGTCATGAACTGAATCCAGAACGCCGCCAGTACGTTGAAGTAGGGCGCTTTCAGGTAGTCGCAGCGGGACGCGGTGGAGAAGTCGCTGTCCCCCAGTCCCTGGTTGCAGCCGTTGCCCGGTGTCTGTTCCCGGGTAAACAGTTTGCGGCTGAGCAGCTGGGGATCGGGTTTCATCAGGCCGAGACGCCCGGCGTGACGGTTGCGGGTCAGTTTAGTTTTTTCCAGGCGTGGGAAGGTCTCTTCAAACGCGGCGTTACGGGCAAACGGCATGCCGGTCGCCCCCATCATGGGATTGACCAGATCGTTACAGATGCCGCTCAGGGTGCGGTAGGTGATCAGTTCGCCGTTGCACAACTGCCGCCCCTCACCGCCGACCGCCGCATAGGCGGGGTGGCTGGCGGGCAGACGCATCTCGGGCCACACCTTGGTGGCGGCCCGTGACGGGTCGGTGACAAACTGCTGATAGGTGTCCTGGTCGAACAGGTTGAACTTGATCAGCTCGATACGCTGGTATTCCAGGTCCATCAGGGCGCCGTCGATGCCGCGGCCATCCGGGTAGAGGTGCTCGCCGAGACGGGTGACCGCCTCGTCACCCTGGTGTTTACTCTGCGCGTCGCCGGCGGCGTAATAGTTCTGCCAGTCGACCCAGGGGGTGGTGCGGTATTGCACCGCCTTGTCGCCGCCGCGACAGCGGGCCGTGTCCTGCTCCACTTTGCCGAGGAACCGTTGGGTGGGATCGTCGGCAATTTCCAGCAGACCGGATGCCGCCATGCGCAGACAGGCCTGGGTGTCGCTGTCGGCGGAGGCCGGCATACTGTAGAGCGCGAGTATGCTCAGCAACAGGCCGTTGTTGAGTCTGGTCATTCTGTACCACCGGTACGGCTTCATGTGTCCCCCTTAATCCCTTTAAGAGATGGGAAAATTCCCGGGTCACCTGCAATCCAAACCCAACCTGTTTTCTTGTGGTGTCTGTACCAGCATAGTTTATTGTGACAATTATCATAGTGCGGACAGGCCGGTCCGCCGCAGGGGTTTTATTCTGGTAAGGGCGGGCCGGTACGCCGCCCCAGTGACGGGTGGGACGGGTCGCTCAGCGCTCCACGTCGTAGATCAGATCCATGCTCTGGCTGCTGCCGGACTGCACTTCCAGGCGCAGCCTTTCACTCAATCGATAACGGGTAACCAGGGCGCCCTGGTTATCAAACAGGCCGACGGCATAACTGACATAGAGATCGGGTGACAGGTATTTGCCCAGCAGCAGGGACGTCTCTTCCAGTGAGGCACCTTCCTCCAGGCGCACCTCGTCCACACCCAGTCCGCTGGCCAGCCGGTCGAGGATCTCCTGGCTCTTTTCCAGACCCTTGGCCGCCACCGCCTGGCGCAGCACGGTGGCCCCGCCGGCGCCCTCCGAGTCCAGTGACTGTCCGGTGACCAGGTAGGCGAGCGCCTCCTCCTCGGGCAGGCTCGGTTCGCTGGAGACCTCAACCTGGGGTGCGCGCAGGTTGCCACTGAGATTCAGAATGGCCGTGACCGACTCATCCTTGGAGAGCCGGGTCGCCTTGATATCCAGGGTCGGGTTTTGGGGCGGTCCGTTGAACAGCAGCCGGCCCTGTTCAATGGTCAGATCCTGGCCGTAGGCGCGATAACGCCCCTCTTTCAGGGCCAGTTCCCCCTGGGCCAGGGTGCGGCCCTCCCGGCTGCTGAGGGCCACATTGCCCTGCAACCGGGTCTCCAGTCCGAAGCCGCTGAAGCGCACCTGCTCTCCCACCTGGATGGCCACCCGGGCATCAATGGTCAGGGGCGGCGAGGCTGGCTGGACGTCACTCTGGCCGATAATCACCTCGTCTTCGCTCACGGCCACGGCGCTTTTGGGCAGTTCACGCAACTGGATATCGGCCCGGGGCAGCTTCAGCTCGCCCTCGATGCCGAGCTGTTGCCGTTGCAGGGTGATAGCCAGGTCGGGCGAGGCGTAGGCTACCGCCTCCGGCAGCCGCACCACCTGGATATTCTCGCCCTGCAGTTGCATGGTCAGGGGCCAGGCCTGTTCCGGATCCAGGCGCAGATCACCCTGCAGTGTGAGTGTGCCGCCACCGGAGGTCAGCTGACCCGCCAGGTTGACGCGCTCCTTGCCCTGGTTACGGGCCGACAGGGCGACGTCTTGCAGCTCCAGGCCCAGCTGGGGCAGGTTGGCGGCACCCTGATCGAGGCGGACAAAACCGTCGATCTCCGGCTGTTGCAGGTTACCGGCGAGGGTCGCCTCCGCCGCCAGCTTGCCCCGGATATCACTCAGGCCCGGTAACAGCAGTCCCAGCGGTTGCAGGTCGGGGAAATCCGCCCTGAGCGTGCCGTTCACCGCCAGCGGCCCCTTGCCGGCGATGGGGCCGGTGGCCGCCTGGGCGGCAATGCTGCCTTCGCCGGCCCTCAGGTTGAAGTCCAGCTGGCTCCCCTGGGGGGTCAGCTGGAGAGACATCACCCCGTCCCGCAACGCCAGGCGCAGGGGTTGCTCCTCCGCGCTATCCAGCAGCAGGTCGCCCTGGGGGAGACTCAGCCGGGCCTGGCCGGTCAGGGCTTCCGTGGGTCCGCTCAGAGAGAGTTGGCCATCCAGACCCCCGGCGACCTGGATCTCTTCCGGCAGCCAGGGCAGCAGGCGGGTCAGGGGGATGGCGGTGAGGCTCGCTTCAAGCCGGCTATCGGTCGGGGTCCAGGCACCGTCGGCGCATAGCCGGGCGTTTTGCTGGACCAGGCAGGTGGCTGTCAGGCTGAACTGGTCCCGGCCGGCCCGCAGGGTCGCCGGTGCGGCAGTGCGCCAGCTGCCCAGCTGTTCATGCCCAATCTCCAGGCTCTCCAGCTGTCCGCTCCAGAGCGGGGCGTGCCAACCGCCGGCAACAGCGCTCTTGAGTTGCAGGTCACTGGCATCGAGGGTGAGTCGGGCCTGGTGGGATTCGGGGGTGCCGGTCAGGCTCACAAGGAGCTTGCGGCCCTGCCAGTCGGCGCTCCGCAACCCCGTGGCGGTCAGTTGACCGTTTGCCTCGCCCTGCGTCCAGCTCAGGTTGGCGCTTAACTGGTCGATCCGCTGTTCGGCATAGCGCAGGCCATTGGCCTGCAGTTGGGCGCTGATCTCCGGATTGTCCCGTTGCCCACCCAGACGGCCGTCGGCCTGGATGCTGCCCTGCAGGGCCGGCCAGATGGCGGCCAGCTTCGGGGCCTGCAGGGTGTACACCAGGTCCAGCTTGTCACCCAGCCGGCCACTCAGGTCGAACCGGTTGGGGCCGCTTTGCAGCGCTATGCGCTGCAGGTCGAGTCCGTCCGGATCGTACCGGGCCCGCCCGGTCGCATTGATCGGCTGCTGTTGCAGGGTGCCGTTCAACTGCTGAAGGTCGGCGTTGATCTGCACGCCCTGTTGGCTGATACCCCCCTTCAGGGCGGCCCGCAGGGCCAGTTTTCCGGGCCACGCCGGCCACTGCACGGCGGGGTCGAGTGCGTCGCCCTGCAGGGCAAGCTCCCAGGCCAGGGCCGGCGCCCAGTTCACTTGACCGGTGGTGCGGATGGTGCCGCCCAGCAGTTTGCTGTCCAGGATCAGCCCGGACAGGCCGGTGGCACTCAGCAGACCCTGCAGGTGGGCCTGGATATCGGGCGCGTTGCCCTGGGGGAAAGTGAGGCTGGCTTGACTCTCCAGGCGGGGGCTTTGTGCCACGCCCCGGAGCTGGAACGTGCCGGCGGGGCTGGCGCTGCTGGCGTCGCCCAACAGGGGCCAGCGGGCGTTGGACCAGCTGCCATCCAGCTCGAGCCGGGGCTCATCCCCCTCAAGCCGGATGGCGCCTGTGACTTTCAGTTCCAGCGGTTCGGGCTGGTCAGCGACCTCCCGGATAAGCAGGGCCAGGTCATCCGCGCCGTTGCTGGAGAGCCGGGTATCCAGGCGGATGCTGAACGGCGGGGTGTCGGTGCCGGGAAACAGCAGTCGGGTGTTGCTGTTCAGTTGCAGGGCGTCCAGCGGCCCGCGCAGCCGGTAGTCACCGCCGGCACTGTTAACCACCGCGTCCTGGCGTGGCCAGTCCAGCGGTTGCCAGCTCCCCCGGATATCCACCACCGGGCTGGCCCCGGAGAGGTCGATGCTGCCTTCGGTGGTGATCTGGTAGGGGCTTTCGCTGGCGTGTTCGATTTGCAGCTTGTTCAGGTCGCCGCCAAGCCGTCCGGCGCCCTTGGCAGCGCCGATTTCCGGCAGCTCACCCTGCCAGCGGATGTTCAGTTGCAGCGGGTAGCCTTCCGCCAGTTCCAGCTGACCCTCGCCCTGCACCTGGTAGGCGGCGTAGTGGATCTGGATATCGCCAATATGCAGGGTGTTGTCCTGGCTGCGGACGCTCAGGGTGATCCGTTCGACGGACTGAAGGTCGTCGCCGTTCTGAATGCCGATCTCCGTCAGCGCCAGTTGATCCAGCCGCAGCGCCAGCGGCAGCTCGGGCGGCGCGCTGCTGTCGCCCGGTTCGGAGGGGGCGAGAACCCGGTAGCCTATGCCCGCCGCCTGCAGTTGCCGGATATGCAGCAGGCCGCCGAACAGGGCGCCGGGCTGCCAGCGCAGCCGCAGGGATCGGATTGTCAATTGCTGCCGGGTATCCCGGTAATCCACATCCTGCAGGTCCAGACCGGTGAGCAGGGAGCCCTGGAAAGTACCGATGCGTAACTTATCACCCAAGCCCCACTGCAGCAGTTGTTGACTGCCTTTTTCCGTCCCCAGCAGCCAGGCGGCACCGCCCAGGATGCCGGTCAGGAGAAGTAGCAGGATAACCAGGCGTGAGTGTTTCAAAGATCCGGCCCCATGGAGAAATGAATACGGAAACTGTCCCGGCTCCGGTCGCTGGGGATGGCCAGGTCGAGGCGGATCGGTCCCACCGGCGAGCGCCAGCGCAGCCCGATTCCGGCGGACTCTTTCAGGCCGTCATCCCAGGCGTCGAAGGCGTTGCCGGCATCCACGAACAGGGCCGCCGACCAGGCGCCCTGGATCGGGTACTCATATTCGATACTGGTACTGAGCATGTAGCGACCGCCCACCACGTCACCATCGGCATCCGTTGGTCCCAGGGACTGGTATTCGTAGCCGCGCACGCTCTGGTCACCACCGGCGAAAAAACGGTAGGTGGCCGGCAGGTCGGTAAAGTTATCGGTCAGGCTGATACCGGTGTTGGCGCGCAGCAGCAGGCGTCCCTTGCCCATAGGGCGGATCCATTTTCCGCTGGCGAGCAGCTGGGCGAAACTGGCATCGGAGAAGGCGCTGGCGTAGGAGCCGCGCAGTTCCAGGTTGAGGCGCGATCCCTTGCGGGGACGCATGCGCTGATCCGCCTGGGTCCGGCTCCAGCTGATGCCCGGAACCAGCAGGGTGGCTGAGTTCTCCTCGCCACCAATTACAGAGTCTTCCGACACCCAGTCCAGATAGCGGGTTTCGTTCCAGCCCCCGCGCATGCCCAGGGCGCGCACACCGATGGTGGTGGTGTCGCTGGTGGTGGTGTCGGTGTCCAGTTCCCGGTATCCGGCGCGGATACTGAGCTGATCGATATGGGGCTCCTGCATGGGAATCAGGTATTCAACCCCCAGGGAGCTGTCGACCCCGGAGAGTGTCAGCTTCGATTGCAGGCGATGGCCCAGTCGATTGACCCGTCGCCGGTCGTAGGCCAGGCTGAGTCGCGGGCCGGTGTCCGTGGCGGCGCCGATACCGATCCGGTAGGCGGTGCGCTTGATCGGCTCCAGGACCACCCGCAGGTTGATCTCCCCGTCGACCGCCCCTTCGTAGTCCGGTTTTACCGACACCCGTTCAAAATAGCCGCTGTCGGCCAGTGCCCGGTGCAGGGCCGCGATGGCCCCCGAGTCGTACGGGTCGCCCGCCTTGATCTTCAGGTAGCGCGCCAGCAGTTCAGGCTCGTAGGTCTGCTGCTCCAGCGCCAGGGTGCCGATCCGGTAACGGGGACCGGACAGGTAGTGCAGCAGCACGGCGGCCTTGTCCGCTGCCGGTTCAACCCGCAGTTCGCGGCGCACGAAGCGACCGTCAAAATAGCCCCGTTCCGAGGCCAGGCTTTCGATATTGGCTTTCAGGGTTTCGTAGTGGCCGTGGTGCACCGGGCTGCCGGGGCGCACCGGGGTGTTCCTGAGCAGTTTTTTAAACGCGGGATCGGCTTCTGCCTCCCCCTCGATGCGGATGGTGACCTGGTCGAGCAGGAGTTGCCGGCCCGGATCGATGGTGAAATTGGCCTGCCAGCAGGGCGGCTTGAATTGCAGTTTCTTGTCCAGCGTGATCCGGTAATAGCCCAGTGCCCGGGCGGCCCGGGAGAGCTCTTCATCGGCGCGCCGAAACAGCCGCTTGACTCGCCAGGCGGGCGCGTCACAGCTCTCTGTGGCCAGGCTGAGACCGGCCAGCATATTGTCCCGCAATGCATCGCTGACGCCGATCAGTTCAATCGACGGTTCGGCTGCCATGGCAGGACCGGTCAATAGGAAGCAGAGCAGGGAAAGTGGCAGAACCCGCCACTTCCGGCTGTCGGCCCGTAAGCGTTGAATGAAGCGCATCAGGATCATTATATCGTATGGGCCGGGCGCTTTAGCCCAAGGTCAGCCGCCGGGCCGGCATCAACCGGGCCGTTCGGCAGGGAGTCCGCGGGCCTGTTCAGAACCAGTCCTTGCGTTTGAACAGATAGAGCAGCCCCAGTCCGACCGCAATCATCACACCCCAGATCAGTGGATAGCCGTAATACCAGTTCAGCTCCGGCATGGCCCAGGGACTGTCGGTTTTGTTGCCGAAGTTCATGCCGTAGACCCCGGCGATGAAGGTGAGCGGGATAAAGATGGTGGCGATCACGGTGAGGACCCGCATGGTTTCATTCAACCGGTTGCTGACACTGGAGAGATAGAGATCCAGCAGGCCGGTGGTCATGTCCCGGTAGGTCTCCAGCAGATCCATGATCTGGATGGTGTGGTCGTAACAGTCACGGAAATAGAGCCGGATATCCGCCTCGATCGGGTACTCCTCGTCACGCATCAGGTTGTTCAGTACTTCCCGCTGCGGCCACAGCATGCGACGCAGCAGCAGGGCGTCCCGTTTCAGTTCATGCAATCGCCGCAGGGTCTCCCGGCTGGGGGCGATCAGCAGCCGCTCTTCCAGATCCTCCAGCTCGGCGCCAAACTGTTCCAGCACCGGAAAGGACTGGTCGATCACCAGGTCCACCAGGGCATAGAGCAGGTAGTCCGGCCCCTTGCTGCGCAGGCGCCCGCTATGCTTGCGCAACCGCTTGCGCACCGGCTCGAACGGGTCGTGCGACCCGCCGTGAAAACTGAATATGACATGCTCTCCCAGAAACAGGCTGACCTGCTCCGTGTCGGCATAATCATCTTCCAGCAGCGGGTGACTGAGGATAATGAACAGCTGCTCATCGTACAGTTCGGTCTTGGGACGCTGGCCGTAGTTGGCGATATCCTCCAGGGCCAGCTCATGGATGCCGAAGATGGCGCCCAGCTCGGTCAGGGTGTCGGGATCCGGGTCACCCTGTACATGGATCCAGGTGGTGGTGGGCCGGTCCAGGGCGGCGCGACACGCCTCCGGGGTAATGTCCTCGATCTCCTGCAGCCCGGTGTCGGAATAGTCGATCAGCGTGATGCGCGGCGGTGTCGGGTTGGGTTTGTCGGGAAGCCGCAGGGTGCCGGGCTGGGTGCCGGGCGGGTGGTAGCGCTTGGTAAAGAAGCTCATGATCCGGGGGACTCCGTCATATCCTGGCAGGCGATTTGCGCGCTGCGTTTTTTATAGGCGAAGCAACAGGCATGGCGCGGGTCTGCTGGCAGGGCGGGCGATGACCTGATCAGGCCGCGGCCTGTCATTATCATCGCAAAGTGGATGCCGGGCGGTAAAGCGGCTCCGGGTGTCGTCGGCAGGGTGATGGCGTATAGTCACGGCAAATGTAATCAGCGCCGGCCGGCGGCGACAGCAGCGGGTCGGTTCAACAGCGGGATCAAGCGACGGCAGCCATGGAAAACTGGACAGAGTACTCACGTTTTATCACCTCCCTGGTGGTTATTATGGATCCCTTCATGGCGATCCCGATTTTTCTCAGCATGACCAAGGGCTATACCCATCGGGATCGCGCCCGGGTGGTGCGGATCGCCGTTTTCACCGTGGCCGCCACCCTGATCGTGACCGCGCTGACCGGCGAGGGCCTGCTGGCCTTCATGGGGACCAGTCTGGGGTCGTTCCGTGTCGGCGGGGGTATCGTGCTGTTTATCATGGCCCTGGCCATGTTGCAGGCACGGGTCGATCCGGTGCGCAGCACGCCCGAAGAGGAGCAGCTCGCCGCCGGCCTGACCTCGGTCGCGGTGGTTCCCCTGGCGATTCCCCTGCTGGCGGGGCCCGGCGCCATGAGTACCGTGGTTATCGGTATGCACCGCTCCACCGAGCCCTATCACGGGCTGATGATTGTGTTCAGTATCCTGCTGGTCTCTGCGGTACTTTGGCTGGTTTTGAGCCTGGCGGTACCGATCGGAAAACGGCTGGGGGATATCGGGCTGAATATACTCAATCGTATTTTTGGTCTTATCCTGGCCGCCATCGCCGTCGAGGTGATCAGCAACGGCATCAAGCAGCTGTTTCCCGTCCTGGCGGCCTGAGCCGGTGATATGACACGGCGGGCCGGCTAACGGGCGACAGCATTGCATTGGTAAATGGTGAAGCGCTGTTTGCCATCGACAATGTCGGAGACCGGGACCACCGCGTCTCCGCCAATATCGGCGGCAGCGTTACGGGCCAGCGCCTGCAGCTCCGCCTCGACCGTCCGGCGATTCCGCTCAATACCGGCAATCCTGTCCAGCAGGGAGACGGTGGTGGTGCCGAGTTCCCGGCAGTCAACCACCTCCTGCGCATTCAGCACCCGGACCCGCTGGCCTTCGGGCGTGGTTTTGACCCAGCTGCATCCGCTTGCAAGCAGGGCGACTGTCAGTGTACAGAGCGGGAGTAATCTGTTCATCGGGCTGGTTCCATGATCTGTCTCCGGGAATCACCCAGAGTAGCCGCTATCCGGTCCGGATGGTAGCTGAATCAATAGGCAACCCGGGTGACACCGCCCTGTTTCAGCAGGCGTATTCTCTCACCCCGATGAAAGTACTGCCCGTTTTCCACCTCCTGCACAATGGAGAGCACTTCACCCGACTCCATGCGTACAGTGATCTCCTGGCCCTGCTTGGTGGTCAGTTTTTTCTCCGCCGCCTGGCCGGCCAGGCCACCGGCCACCGCACCCACTACCGTGGCGATATTGCGTCCCGTGCCGCCGCCCACGGTACTGCCGGCGAGGCCACCCACAATGGCGCCGGAACCGGTGCCGACGATGCCGTCACTCTTACCCTCGATCACCACCGGTGTGACGGACTCCACCGTGCCGTACTTGACCACCTGTACCCGGCGCGCTTCTTCCCGGCTGTAGGTGGTGCCTGTCAGGCCGCTGGTGGTGCAGCCGGCCAGTGTAACCAGCATGGCCAGCGCAAAGAAAATATTGACCGATCTGTTCATTGTTCTCTCCCGTGAAACTGCTGCTATCGCCCAATCGTCTGTAACTGCGAGGCGGACTGATCAGAACGTACGCTCCCCTGCGGGTTTTGTACCCTACAGGAGTATTGACCATGGATCGACCTAAAAGGTCATGGGAGAGGGGGAATGGGTGAATTTATTTTTTCCGGCGCGCGGCAGGCGGCCGGCCGGATCGGCCGGGCAGGGGGAGACGCTGGTGGCGAGGGTCTTTTAGGCCAGCAGCGGCGGAACCTGTCCGGTCCAGGTGCTCTTTTCGTTGGTGAAGTCGCCGGTCAATGCGAATCCCAACAGCTCCCCGTTGGGCCCCCGGAACAGGGCCCGTACGCCGTTCTCTGTCTGTTCAATGGTCCACGCGCCCGCTGCGTCACGGGGTGGCGGTGACACCACCACCGGGTGGGCCGGGGTCTTGATATTCACCGGCATGGCGGGATAGGTGAGGGTGGTTTCCGTGCCGGTCAGGGTCCTGGCCAGGGCGCGGGCGCCATTCATCAGGGGCATGACAAACGGCAGGTTCAGCCCCGCCACCTCGACACAATCCCCCAGGGCATAGATGCCGGGCTGGCTGGTCTGTAAGATCCGGTCGGTGACAATGCCCCGGTTGGTCTCCAGATCAATGGCGTTGGCCAGGCTCAGGTCCGGTTTCAGTCCGATGGCGGAGAGTATGACATCAGCGCTGACGCGCTCTCCGTTGGTCAGCCGGAGCTGATAGCCCCCCTCGCAGCGGTTGATCTCATCCACCACCGTGCCCAGGTGCCAGTGCACGCCCTGGGCCGCCAGTCCCTGTTGCAGCGCCCGCCCCGCAGCCTCCGGCAACAGGGTGCTGATGGGGTAGGCGTCGGGGCCGATAACCGCCACTTCACGACCGGAAACGGCCAGGTCGTTGGCAAATTCGCAGCCGATCAGCCCGGGACCGATAATGGCCACCCGCCGGGCCGGTTCAATCTGCTCGCGGAACAGCCGGTACTCCTCCAGGTTATTGACCGAAAGCACCCGATCGGCGCCATCGCCCTTGAAGGGGAGACGGATCGGCCGGGCGCCGGTGGCCAGTACCAGCCGGTCGTAGGGAATGGGGCCCCGATCGGTGATCAGTTGCTGCCGGGCGGTATCGATCGCCTGTACCCGGGTATGGGTGTGGATTTTCGCATGGAGCCGTTCCGCCATGGTGGTGGCATCGGCGGAGATGATCTGTTCCGGCTGTTTGCCCTGGATCAGCGCATTGGAGAGGGCTGGCTTGGGATAGGCGTTACCGCCATCGGCGGTCACCATCACCAGCGCCACGGCGGGATCGGATTTGCGGATTTCGCGGGCCAGGGCGTAGCCGGCCATGCCGGTACCAATGATTACGATGGACATGGGTTTCACCTCTGTTGCACTGTGCCGGGCTATTCTGCCGGCCCGGCACGAGCTCCGGGATCAGATCTCAACCATCTCGAATTCAGATTTTGCGGCGCCGCAGTCGGGACACTCCCAGTCGTCCGGCACATCTTCCCAGCGGGTACCGGGCGGGATGCCCTCGTCAGGCAGGCCCTCGGCTTCGTCGTAGACAAAATCGCAAATAATGCACTTATATTTTTTCATGGTTTTTCCCCTGGTTAACAAAATACTCTGTCCGGATTGCCCTTGCTGATCCGTATAGTCTTATGTTTCGTCGCTTATCGCCAATTCCAGCATCTTTTCTACACTAAAGATGTCTTCCGGACCGGGCAGACCCGGGCATACGGTTTACCCGGCATTGACCCGCTGGATTCAGATTACTGAAGGGTATAAATTTCATCAAATCAAATAAAAGTGGATTATTAATAGGGATAATTGATATATGAATCTGCCAACACTGCGTCAGCTTCACTATCTGGTTACGGTGGTGGAGTTGTGTCATTTCGGACAGGCGGCGGAGCGCTGCTTTGTCACCCAGTCCACCCTGAGTACCGCGATTCAGGAGCTGGAGGCGTTACTGGGTGTACAGTTGCTGGAGCGTACCAAACGCAAGGTGCTCCCAACCCCGCTGGGGATTAAACTGGCAAACAAGGCCCGGGAAATTATCAGCCTGACTGAATCGCTGGTACAGGATGCCCAGATTGATCGCCAGCCCCTGAGTGGTGAATTGCGCCTGGGCGTGATCCCCACCATCAGTCCGTTTCTGTTGCCCAAGGTGCTGACGGGGGTGCGCAGCGAGTTTGCCGAACTGGAACTTTTTCTGCTGGAGGATCAGTCCCAGCATCTGCTGGAGCGGCTGGCGGCGGGGGAACTGGATTGTGCCATCCTGGCATTGCCATTTGACCTGGGCGGACTGGAGTACCAGGTGTTCTGGCAGGAGAACTTTCTGGTCGCCTTTCCGGCGGACCACCCCTTGAGTCACGGCGGCCCGATCGCCTCAAAGAAGCTGCCGGGCAGTGAACTGCTGCTGCTGGAACAGGGGCACTGTCTGCGGGATCACGCACTGGCGGTGTGCCACATGAAGGCGATGGCCAGGCGATCCTCGTTTCAGGGAACCAGCCTCTACACGCTGGTGCAGATGGTGGCCGGCGGACAGGGCATCACCTTTCTGCCGGAGATGGCGGTTGATGATGATTTTCTGGCCCAGAACCAGATTGCCGTGCGTCCCCTGGCGGAAAAGGGGCCGCACCGGGAGATCTGTCTGGTATGGCGGGCCGCCTATCACCGCAAGGCGGACCTGACCCTGCTGGCGGACTGCATGCACGGATTGTTGAAGGCCCACTACGCGTCAGCAGGCAAATGACAAACCGGACGGGCACCTTTCCGGTACCCGCCCGGCCCGGTGATGACGGGCGTGTCGCCTATTTGGACAGATCGATATTCTGGCCGCTTTTCAGCAACTCGGCCGTGCGCACATTGAGGTAGTCGTAAAAACTCTTCGGGTACTTTTCGTAGTGCCGCTCACCCACATAGCGCAACATCTCCTGGAAGTGGTAAGTGAACAGCAGGCCGTCAATGCGGCTGATCTCCCGCCCCTTGTCGAACAGCACGATACCGGGCCGGTAGGTCAGTCCCAGTTGTTCGGCAAACGCCTTCGGGGTGGTCTGCTGACCGGCCGGGTCGATGATCGGTTCATCCGAGTTGGCATCCAGTCGCACAAAGGTGTAGTTCTCCAGCACCTTCAATATTTCCGGATTTTTCAGGTGGCCATCATGCAGGGCGTCGCAGGCGTCGCAACTGCTGTCTTCAAACAGCAGCGCCAGCGGCTGGTCGGCCACCGATTGCAGGTTGTTGACCTGCTTCAGCAGCGGATGATCACGGAAGGTATAAACCGGTGCGGTCTGCTGCTGCTCGATGAAGCGGCTCAGATTGGTCTTGAGGTAGGCCTTCTGCTGAACAAAGTCGAGGGCGTGCTTGAAGGCCGGCACCGAACGGTAACCGTTCAGGCGCAACACGGTCTTGTTGTCTCGGTTCAGGAACAGGACGGTCGGGGTGTAGCGCACCTTGAGGATTTTCGCCAACTCCTTTTCCGTAACGGTGGTGTTGGCGTCGAAGGCCACTTCACGATCGCCCTTGATGTTGATCTGGATGACGTCGAAGTTCTCTTTGATAAAGGGGGTGTAAGGCGCGTTGGCGAAATTCTCATCAGCCATTTTTGCGCAGTAGGGGCAGTCATTCAGATGCATGAACAGAATCACATGCTTGCCCGCTTCGGCTGCCTCTTCGGCATCTTCCGCAATGTCCAGAAAACTCTCTTTGAACCAGTCCGGATGTACCGACGGCACCCCGCCTGTCAGTTTACCCGGCTGGGTGGCGGCAACTGCCTGCAGGCTGAACAGCGCGCAGCAGATGAGTCCGAAGAAACCGAGTAGTCGGTTAAGCATAATGGGTCCTCCCTAGGATTCCTGGTGGCCGGTATACGGCTCGTGTTATCAAGATTGTGTTGTTATTCCCTTTTGAATAGCCAATCACCGCTATTCGACAGCCCGGCCATTATTAGCCACGGCGTGGCGATTGTCTATTGTGCCTGCAAGGGAACCGGCGAAGGTTTGTGACGGTGCGGCCTGGAGCCGCAATGCCGGTTTTTTAGTGCTCAGAAAAAACTAGGGAAAATTGACCGGGTGTTATGAAAATCACGGGCATTTTGCCCGGTTTTCTGCGCCGGTTGCCTGCCGCCCTGTTAGCAGCAACTGCCCGTGAGTTGTTTGGCAGAACCACCACCGGGCCTGTTTCATGGGTGGGCGGCGACAGGTCAGTGCGGGTGCGGATTCGTTTAACCGCAGGTGACCTGGTTTCGGCCCCGGTGCTTGGACCGGTAGAGGGCCTGGTCGGCACGGCGTAGCGCCGCCTCGATTTGCATATCACCGGCGATCAGGGTGGTCAGACCGATACTGGTGGTGACTCTGATCAGTTGGCCCTGATAGTCCAGTGGCCGCCTGGCCAGGTTGGAGCGGATACGCTCCGCCGCCAGCAGCGCCTGTCCCGGTGTGGTGTTGGGCAGCAGGATACAGAACTCCTCGCCACCCCAGCGGGCCACAATGTCGATATTCCGCAACTGTGCCCGGATAATATTGGCCACCTGTTTCAGGACATAATCGCCCGCATCGTGACCGTACTTATCGTTGATCAGCTTGAAGTGATCCAGGTCCAGCAGTAACACCACTCCGTCAGACTGATAGGGGTCCTTCTGTTGCAACACGGACTGGAAATGGCGTTTGAAATAGTTGCGGTTACCGAGACCGGTGAGGAAGTCGTGCGTGGCCTGCTCATGCAGCATCATCTCCTGCCGCTTGGTCTGGCTGATATCGATCATGTAGCCGGACCATATCGCCGGTTCACCATTCGCCGATGGGCTTTTGGTGGAGGAGATCCTGATCCACTTCTCCTCGCCCGATGACAGGATCACCCGGGTATCGATAAAAAACCTGTCTGAACTCCGGGACGCTTTTTGATCCTGCTCCCTGAAGTAGTCTAAATCGTCCGGGTGGATGATGCTCCAGAACCGGTTCATGTCCGCCAGGAACTCTTCGGGCGCAATCCCCAGCAACTCCTGCGAATAGGCGCTGCAGTAGAGGCAGCGTCCGGTGCCGTCAGCGTCAATCACGTAGTCATAGAGCAGTGCCGGGATGTTACGGGTAAAGCGGTCGTAGCGATTGGCCTTTTGACGCAGCATCTGCAATTCGGAGACAGCAGGCACGGGCACTTGATCGGGATCTCTATCCATCAGCGTTGCAGTATCGATTCCATTATGGGTAAAGCTGTAACCGGCAGTTGGCATGCACTTGAGCAACGGACCGGGTCACATATACAAAACAGGCGTGGGGGTGGCTTTTAATTCCGGCCGATAACCCCTTTAAGTTCGCGGATTTTATCAAATGGCCGCAGTTTTAGATATGGTCTTAATCCGTGCATGCAAGGTGGAAACTGGTTCCCATGCTGGCGTGAATGTTGACGCAAGATCGGGCTCGGGGTCGCATCACTACCCTTAAACCCGGCCATTGGCTCGGTCGATAATCGTTTTATTCAACAGGCGTAGTCTGCTAATCTGGCCAGACTTTAAAGACTATCTGTTTGCGGCGATGGATATCCCACGCTGCATTCTATCGGCCTGTCAGGCTTCACCGGGACAGCTTTCATAAGCGATAGGGCATATCACCCACGAAAACGGACACCCGATTCTAGCCGGAGCTGTACAGGGTAAAAAGCGGTACGGTTCGGTCAATCAGGGGGACAACCAAAATTTAAACCCCCAGGCTTGTTCAATAGGCTCGCTTTAATAGTTATAAAAAAATAAGGGGAAGTCAGTGGCAACAAAAAGTCGAATTGCATTGCTCATCGATTGCGATAACGTGAGCCACGCATCCGTAGATGGTGTTCTTGAGGAACTGGCCAAATATGGTGTGGTCAATGTTCGCCATGCCCATGGAGATTGGAATGGTCCGGAACTGTCGGGTTGGCGGGAGAAACTGCACCCCTATGCCATCCGGCCCATGCAGCAGTTCGCTTATACAAAGGGAAAGAACGCCACAGATTCTGCCATGATTATTGATGCGATGGATCTGCTCTACAGCAAGAATATTGATGCCTTTGCACTGATGACCAGTGATAGCGACTTTACGCCACTGGTATTGCGGCTGCGTGAAAATGGCGTGCCAGTGTATGGCTTTGGTGAGAAAAAGACGCCGCAACCGTTTGTCGATTCATGTACCACTTTTATTTACACGGAGAACCTGGCGCCGGATCAGGAAGATTTATCCGCGAGTGACAAACCTATCGTTAAGAAGAGTCGAAACGAATTGCGGGGAGATGCTGCGTTAGTAAAACTACTCAGGACTGCGGTAGAGCAGACTTCAGATGATGATGGTTGGGCCCATATGAGCAGGGTAGGGCTTTACATTACTAACAACAGTTCATTCTCACCTATCAATTATGGCTATAAAAAACTGGGCGATCTGGTGCGGGCCAGCGAGTTGTTTGATGTGAAAATGCGAAACGACGGGGCTGCCATGTACATCAAGGATGGGCGTAAATAGATTGGTAACTTGGTTTTAAGTCGAAATCTGTATGACTGTTATGTATACAGTTTGACGCCATTGGATTAATGCTCGTATCAGAGCAATGGACTAGAGACAAATGGACCCAATATCATCACTGATTTCAATTTATCTGGATAGCTTGATATCTCCTATCCAGCACGAAATGACTGACATACTCGGCACGGAGATACAAGCACAGGTGGTTGAGTATCGCGGTGTCTCGATAGATTACCAATATCAACTTTGGCGGATCAGAGAAAACTCTGTCTGTGCAGCCAAGCGGTCTACGATCCGGCAATATTCCCACTGTACGGAATCGGCAAAAACGTTCTTTGCGGAAACCTGTCTTGAACTTCAGAACAATCCACAGAACCATTGGCGATACAGGAAACTGAAGAATATGTACTGTCAGGCAGCGTCTTCCTATCAGCCGGTAATCGCGAAGATCAGTAAACCCTCGGCAAGGGAATCAGCAATAATGGATGCCAAGCAGAGGTGTTCGCTGCTTACACTGGATGCGATGTCAGGATCGGAAAAGGCGTTGAAAGCAAAAGATGCAGCCTGTGCTCACTATAAAAATATGATGTCGGATCAATAGTTCAAATATACGGGCAAGAAGACTTGGTGCTTTTTCTTGTCAATATGAACCAGGTGGTGTGCCCGCCTTTTTGTCCAACAAAACATACCGGTGTATATAAGCATTCGCCGGTGAAGTTGAATTGCTGCGGATGTTGATGCTAGTCTCGTGCTTACCCTTGAACAGATAAGTCTGCCGGTCTGTTGCTGGCAAGAATTAAAAATAGAGCGTTCGATCCCGAACGCTCTATTGCTTTCTATCATGACCAACTCGTTTGAACGGGATGCTGTCTGACCGGTTCCTGTTGTACCCAGGTGTCAGGCCCGTATCTCCTACCAGGAAAATCCACCACAGGGAGTTTTACGCAACCACGGCATTGTCGTCAGGAGATGGTGAGTCATGCGTTTTTTATCCCGGGTTATTGTTCTGCTGTTGTTGATTCAGACCGGCGTTTCGGCCAATCAGAGTCATGCACCGAATGAGGTGTTGTTTTCCCAACAGGTGGTGGCGTTGGATGAAAACGGTCACCCGTACCCTTCGGTGAAGATCGAGCCTGACCGTGTCGATGGATTGCGTTCACACCGTTATGACATGGGCGAAAACGGCTCCCTGTTGGTGAAGAGCAATATCCGGGATATTGAGTTTCGCGGTTTGGCGGAACTGGTTAAGGGGGTTGAGCAGGCCTACCGGTTTATCCACCGGGAGACCGGCCGGCACCCTGAAAGCGGCGTGTTACTTTACATTATCGAAATGGACCGGATTCCCCTGGCTTACAGTTTTCAGGCCCGTTATCCAGGCAATGCCGGTTGGAGCGAGGTGCGATTGGCACTGGTTGAGAAGGGGCAGCCACTGTACGGGCCGGATGCGGCCCAGACCGTCACCGAACTTGTCTATGACACCATTCCCCATGAACTGACCCACGATGTACTGGCCAGTCTGCAATCATTACCACACGATTTGACCGGCGGGCCTTCCTATCACACGCGCTGGTTTATCGAAGGTGTATGTGAACTGCTTGCCAAACGGTTTGCCCGTGACGAGGCCGTTTTTACCTGGCAGCGCTTCCTGAGGCATCGTCATGTGGAGCGGGTCTTGGCTGACGAGACCGTGCGAAGTTCGCTGTTTAACTGGACCCAAGATAATCAGAACGATATGTACGTGGAGTCTGATCTGTATGGCGCAGCCATGCTGGTATTGATGGAGTGGACCCGGATGGTGGATCTGAAGGTGCTGTTGAACCGGATCGATAACTCGCCCAGGCCGCTGTACGGACCGGATCTGCAAGCGCTGCTGGAGAAAACCACGGGCCACGATCTGGAGTGGATCTTGGAACAGGCGCATCTGCTCGGCAGAGCGTTGATCACAGACGACAACCTGGCCGCCTACCGAACCGAATAACACCGGCTTAGGCATGCATTTGGCATGAACCCGGCCAGGCTGTTCCATGGACGGCCTTGGGTGAGACTGGAGTCTGCCATTCCGACCGCATCGGTTGTTCCGCATTAGTAGTTGCCTTATACTTGCGAACTCAACTAATAAGCAAGGTATGGTTATGTCGCAGGAACCCCTGGGTACAACTATAGTTATTCAGAATGCACTACTGGCCTCAAGGCTGGCGCGACGGGTAGGCAATCGTCTCAGTATGCATGGTATCAATCTCACCGAGTACCTGGTCATGCACTATCTGTCCGGATCGCCACAGAACGCGGTGCCCAGAATAGAACTGGCAGAACATATCGGCATGAGTGCCTCGGGGGTGACCCGTCTCATCGCGCCGATGGAGAAAAATGGACTCATAACGAAAGTGGCTAACCCGCGGGATGCCCGTCAGAGTCTGGTGAAACTGTCCAAAACCGGCCTGCGTCTTTACGGCGAGGCCAGTGTCAGTTTTGAATCAGTCGCCAGTGATCTGGTTGCCGGCCTCAGCAAGAGCCAGCAGTCGAAACTGGTGGCGCTGTTTGCAAAGGTGCTCTGAGCCATGGGAGACGGTTATCTGCAACCCAGCCGGGAATCGGCAGCACGGCCGTTCAGCGCCAATATGAGTGGCGCAGTGACGATGCTGAACCTGCTGCGGCTACCAGAGATCGGGGATATAGGGCGACTTCCAGGCGGGCTTCGGATAGGTGGATGGGTATCCCGCCGCTATTAAAGGATCAGGCCAGATGGCACCAATAGGAAATTATCAGATTCGCGGATACGACAACGATGATCTGCCGGTACTGGCCGGTATCTATCGGGATTCCATTCGTCATCGGGGGCCTGAATATTACTCGGAGCAACAGGTGGCGGCCTGGTCCAGTTTTCCCGATGCCATGCGCGATTTTGAACACTGGCTCACCAGTGCCACCACTTGTGTGGCCGTGGACCGGGAGAATCGCTGTATCGGTTTCGCCGCGCTTGAAGCACCGGGTCGTATCTCTGCCCTGTTTGTGGCACCCGCCTGGATGCGGCAGGGCGTGGGCAGCAGCCTGTTAACCCATCTGCTGAAGGAGGCGCGATTGCGCAGATATACCACGGTCACCACGGAGGCCTCGGAGTTCTCCCGGCCACTGTTTGAGAAGTGCGGTTTTGTCGTGCTGGAGATTGAGCACACCGAATTCAAGGAGGTGGCGTTCACCCGTTACGCCATGCAGACCAAGTTTTAGCGCGGATCAGTCAACGCCTGTTGACGGGTTGTCAGCGAGTTGATCAACTGATGGTGCCGGTCACCGGGGTAACCGGCACCCCGTCCGCTCAGTCAGCGGCGAAACAGTAGAAGTAACCGTTGCCGCCGGTTTTGGGCAGGTCATCCTTGCCACACCCGCGGGTGCCATGGGCCGAGTTCCAGGAGGTGTTACCACCACCATGTCGGTCGTGGTGTCCCACCTGGGCACTGCCGGTACTGTTACTCGTCCAGTTGTTGCAGGTGTGGTCCGCTTCGTCCGGAAAATAGGCCGTGCCGTCCTCCTGGGTGCCGGTCAGGATGTCATGCTGATTGGGGCTGTCATAACGCCCCTTGATGCGGTTGCCGTTTTCATCCAGGGCGGTCTCCAGGGTGATCTTGCTGTTATACAGGTGCAGATCGGTGAGATTGGCGGCAATCAGGACCCCGTGGGCGTTATACCAGGGACCATTGCCGATCCGGTCCCGGGCGGAGATGCCCCGTTTGCCCTTCTCTTCGGTGCTGAGATAGGCGCGCCACTCCCGGTCGCCCGCGCCGGCCGCAGTGGCCAGTTTCTGGCAGTGGGCGTCAGCACCGGCCAGGCCACCCAGGTTGGCGCCGTCCCCCATACCGACACTGGTGACAAAGAAGCCCATGGGGCGCAGCTCTTCAGCGGTCAGGGGCAGGGTGCTGCACAGGGTTCCCACACCTAACAGCAGTGCGATGGCTTTATGATGCATGTGTGTCTCCTTGGTGATTTATTCTTGATGACATAAAGGGTCACAAAGGTTGATTGTAGGCCATTTCAGGCGCTGTCCATGCCAGTCTTGGCCGCGTGGCGCCGGATCACACCGCTCCGTTGTCGACAGGGCGATGCGTCAGCCCGCCGGGCGAGTTATAACAAAACAGTAACGTCTGAAGTAATTTGATTGTCAGACGGGTCAATAAGGGTGAAAGTAAGTTGGTGATAAGGCCAGCGCCATGTGGTCTCCCGGATGTTGTCGGAGAGACCGGTCTGACCGGATAAGACCATGGGTCCCGGAATCAAACGGAAACGGAGAGTTATTGTGAAAGCTAAGTGGGCATTTATTCTGTTACCCGGCCTGTTGGCGGGCGCGTCGGGTGCTTTGGCGGACAAGGCCGTCCTGGCGGGTGGCTGCTTCTGGTGCATGGAGTCGGATTTTGAAAAGCTGCCGGGTGTTACCGACGTGGTATCCGGCTTCACCGGCGGGACCTTGAAAAATCCCACCTACAACGGTGACCATACCGGGCACTATGAAGCGGTGGAGATCACCTACGATCCCGACAAGGTGAGCTACAAGGAGTTGCTGGACTACTACTGGGTGAATATTGATCCGTTCGATGATCGTGGCCAGTTTTGCGACAAGGGTCCCAGTTACCTGAGCGCCATTTTCGTGGCGAATGATCAGGAGCGGGAACTGGCCGAACAGTCCAAAAAAGCGGTGCAAGCACAATTTCCCGACAAAACGGTGGTGACCCCGATCCTGCCGGCCAGCACCTTCTATCCTATTCAGGGTGATGAAAGTTACCATCAGGACTACTACAAGAATAATCCGGTGCGCTACAAGTACTATCGCTGGAACTGCGGTCGCGATCAGCGTCTGAAAGCCATCTGGGGTGACCGGGCCACCCATTGATCTACCCGGGCCGGCTGTTCAGGCAGCCGGCCGGCCGGTTTTCGATTTACCCGGCAAACGCCTGCTGCTGAAGAAAATCCACCAGTTCCATGCCGTGCTGCTCGATCTTGTCCACCGAGTCGTGCTCGGCCCCGTCGATTTCAAGCAGGGTGATATTGGGCCTGGGACAGCCGGAGGCGATGGCCCGGGCATCTTCCACCGGAACGGTAGTGTCCGCCCGGCCGTGGACCAGCAGGATGGGGCAGTCAATCCGGCAGACTGAATTCAGCGGAGCAATGTCGTTGAAACGGTGGCCAATCACCCATTGCACGTAACGCAACGCCAGGCCGGTGACCGGACCGGGCAGATGGAATCGTTGCAGGTAGCGCTTCATGATCCATTCCGGATGGGCGAAAGCCGACACGCTGATCACCGCGCTGATATCCCGGCGCCTGGAGGCCGAGAGCAGGGCGGCGCCCGCACCCAGGGAGTGCCCCAGCAGCGCCAGTTTTTGTGTTTTGTCCGGATGCTGCTGGCGCAGCCAGTCGATGGCGTGATCCAGATCTTCGGCAAAGCGGGGCAGGGAGGAGAAGGTATCGGGATCGCTGTTGCCGTGGTTGCGTGCATCGATCAGCAACACGTTGATCCCGGCCCGATGAAAGGGTTGCGCCATGGGCAGCATCAGCTCCGCATTGCCGCCCCAGCCGTGCAGAATAATGAGGCTGCTATCGGCATTCGCCACCGGCAGCCACCAGCCAAACAGCTGCTTGCCGGACACCGTGGGTATCTGTGCCGGCTGGTACGCCATGTCCAGGTCGGCCGGCGTGCCCTGCTCGCGGATTCTGGGTGCCCGGAATCCCAGGTGCAGGGCGACAAGAAACAGGCTGGTCAGGAGGGCCAGGGTAAGGGCGGTACCGGTTACATAATTCATACGTCAGACAATCTGTTCAGGGGGATCGGGCGCTGCGTCCTGGCGCGGGTTGATATCCTAACTTCTGCCGGCTGAAAAGCACAGTTGTTTATCAGGATGGCGCCTTCTCCCCCCGGTCTGTAGATCAACGCATCTTGAACGCCTCCTGGTGAAACCGGACCGGCCCTGGCCAGACCTGGCGCAGGCCGTTGCGCAGGGTCTCGGCAAAACCACGGGGACCGCAGAACCAGACCTCGGCACGTTTTGTAGCAGTGGATGCTGCCGCCAATGCCTCGGCGGTCAGTGGGCCGCTCTGCTCGTCATGCAGATGCAGGTGAACCTGCGGCAGTCCGGCGCACAGCGCCTGCAGACGCGCCACAAAGGGATCGCTCCGGCGGTCCCGCACACAGTAGTGGAGATCGGCGGCAACCTCTGCGGAGCGTCCCTGTTGCAGGGACTCCAGCCAGGCGATAAAGGGCGTGATACCGATGCCGGCGGCGATCCAGATCTGCTGTGCGTGGCGGTTGGCGGGATTGAACTGAAAGCGGCCGTAAGGGCCTTCGATCTGCACCGGATCGCCGACCGCAAGTTGACTGGAGAGAGTTCGGGTATAGTCGCCCAGTGATTTGATGGCGAAGGTGACCATACGGTCACCCTGGTCGGCACTGGCGATTGTGAACGGATGGGCACCCTCGTTGTTGTCGAAAGTGACAAAGGCAAACTGGCCCGGACGGTGACCGCGCCATGCAGCATCCAGACGGCAGCGCACTTCCACGATATCGGGGGTTGGCTGTTCCAGCGCCACCACTGTTCCGCCCACCTCTCTTGCACGACCGATGCGACCGGCCAGGGACCAGGCGCTGGCCGCCACGCCGGCGGTAAGCAGTACGGCTAACAGCAGGCCGGTCGGTTGACTCCAGTAGTTGGCGGGTGCCAGCACGATGGCGTGAAACGCCAGCAACAGGTAGAGCACCGGCATGGCGCGATGCAATGGGCGCCACAGGCGGTAGGAGAACCGGTTCCACAGGGTTAATGCGACCAGCGCAAAGAGGAGGTAGACGGCCCACTCCCCCAGGGATTCGCCCAAATCCTGTACCGGTTTGGCGAAGGCGGAGAACTCGTCGGTGCGAATGCGACCGGCCCGCCCGACCGTGGCCTTCAGCAGGTCGTCGGACATCTCGATCAGCCAGTGAGCGGCGGCAAAAACGGTTGCCAGGATACCGCTCCATTTGTGCAGTCGGTAGATCCGGTCCATGCCGCCCAGGGGTGCTTCGAGCCAGGCGGGCCGGGTCGCCAGCAGCATGACCAGCGACATCAGGGCGATGGCCCAGAGGCCGGTCAGGTAGAGCCCCTCCTGGTAAATGGTCCAGGCCAGTGAACCGGAGGAGGGGTGTTGTGGAGAGAGTATTTCCCAGCCCCAGGCGAGGGTGACCAGGGTGAGAAAACCGCTGAGGATAGTCTTCATGGCACTTTTATCGATAGAGGTTGAAGCTGTTTTTCGCTAATGGCGGTTTGCCCCTGCAATCCGTTGCTCGTGTGGATGCAGGGGCAATATCCGGGCCGATCACATACGGGCGCCGGTGCGGTCCCAGCGGTACTTGTAACCATCCTTGTAGTCGCCCTTGGAACGGGCCTGAAGCACGTCGCCGGTGACCGGATCCACCAGGAGTTTGACGGGACGACCTTCGGGGTTGATCGCCTTGATTTTGTATCCGTAATGTTCGCGCTCAATCTCATAGACGTTGTCATAGCCGGCGTCGATCACCTTGGCGTAGATGGACGGTATCTCCAGCCACTGACCGGTGGTCGGCGTGGCGGGATTGAAACGGCCGGCGTCTGATTCCGCCAATGCGGTTCCGGCAATCGTTGCGCCGGTCAGGGTGAGAGCAAACAGGGCATGTGACATTTTCATAATATTTTCTCCAGTTGGATTGGGTTAATTAGCGATCCCTGTATGGATCGTGGACACAGTATTAACCGGCCTTGCTGAATTCATCCTGAAAACCCGGGACGGTTCGAAACGGGAGCTTTATGGTCGCTGAAACGGGCGTCTGGCGGGGTCGCTATCGTTTGTTCTTTATGCCCGCATAAACATAAAACGGGTAGACAAGAAGGTTATAAATCAGCGATTACTAGGAACAGCCGGGATTCGGTTACGGGTAACACAGGAGGGTGTGCCGATGCTTTGCAGGCTTGATTCGCCCGATGGAAGGGTCATCGCTCCATGTCGTTATCTCTGCAACGAATACTAATAACAGCGTTGCCAGGCCGGAGCCGGTTGCACTAATCAACCGATGTTGTGCGAAACCTTGGAGGATAAGCCATGCAGGTAAAAGAGATAATGACCAGGTCTCCACGGACCGTGACACCTGACACCAGTCTGCTGGAGGTAGTATCCCTGATGTGCCTCTATCGCTATAGCGGTTTGCCGGTGATGGAGGGGGATAAGATGGTCGGTTTTATCGCCGAGAAGGATGTGTTCCATCGTCTGTTTCCGACCCTGGAGGATATGATGACGGAAGGTCTGGGAACCAGCGATTATTCCGACATGATGAGCAAGTACAAGGATGTGGTAAACCTCAAGGTGGCCGACCTGATGGCTACCGATGTCATTACCGTGTCACCCGATCACCATATCCTGCAGGCGGCCACCACCATGGTGCGGCACAAGTTCCGCAGAATCCCGGTGGCGGAAGGGGGCGTGTTACTGGGTATGCTGAGTCTGGGTGATGTGCACAAGGCCATTTTCCAGGCCAGTATTGCCGGCGCCAGCAAAAAGGTTCCCATCGGGATCTGAACCGCCGCTGCTGACCGGGTCGTTACTTCTGGGATTGGTGTCCCGGTTGACACCAATCCCAGGGCGACCCGCAGCCTCACTACCCAACTCCCGCCCGAGTTGTTATTGTGCAGGGCCGCTTCCCGGTGGAGACCTGTGGCATGTCCCGGCAACGTTTTAGCGCGCTAATTCAACAGATTCGTGACTGCACCCGCTGTGCTGACCAGTTGCCCCTGGGGCCAAACCCGGTGTTCAGGGCCGATCCCCGGGCGCTGATCCTGGTGGCCGGGCAAGCGCCGGGACGACGTGTGCACGAGACCGGCATTCCGTTCAATGATCCCAGTGGTGACCGGCTGCGGATCTGGATGGGCGTCACCCGCGAGCAGTTCTACGATGTGAGCCGCGTGGCTATTCTGCCCATGGGTTTCTGCTATCCCGGTACCGGTAAAAGTGGTGATCTGCCGCCCCGTCCCGAATGTGCCGCCGAGTGGCGGCAGGCAGTGCTGGAGCGCTTGCCCCGTATCCGCCTGGTCCTGGCCATCGGCCAGTATGCCCAGGCCTGGCATCTGGGGGCTGCCCGTCAGCGCAACCTGACGGAGACGGTTAAGTGCTGGCGGGACTACTGGCCCGGGCTGTTGCCCCTGCCCCATCCGAGTCCACGGAATAACCTCTGGTTGAAACGTAATCCCTGGTTTGAGCAGGAGGTGCTCCCGGTACTGCAAAAACGGGTCGCGGAGCTTCTGGAGCGCGGCTGATCAGGTGCGCTGGACGGCACGCTCGGCCAGTACCCGCTCCACGGTATCCACGATCGCCTGGGTTTGGGGGTCGATCTCGATATTCACCATCTCCTGTTCCTGGCGAAAACCGAGGTTGGTGCGCTGCAGGGTTTCCGGGATTAGGTTGACGCAGAAGTCGCCCCCATCCACCTCGCCGATGGTGAGGCTGATGCCGTCAATACCGATATACCCCTTGGTAAAGAGATAGCGCTGGTAGGCCGGCGGCAGGCGGAACCAGACCTGCCGGTTGTTTTCACTGCGGATGATCCGGGTGATGGGTGCCATGCAGAGGATATGGCCGGACATGGCGTGGCCGCCGATTTCGTCGCCAAACCGGGCCGCCCGCTCGATATTGACCCGGTCCCCCGGCTGCAATAGTCCCAGATTGGTGACCCGCAGGGTCTCCTGCATCAGGTCAAACGAGACCCGTTCCCCGTCGATGGCGGTGACCGTCAGGCAACAGCCGTTGTGGGCCACCGAAGCGCCCGGTTGCAGGCCCTCCAGCCACTCCGGCGGCAGGCGCAGGGTGTGGGTGCGAAACTGGTTTTTTTCCTCGATGGCCACCACTTCCGCGGTGCCCTGGACGATGCCGGTAAACATCTAGCTACTCCAACAGTTGAAACGGCCCTGATTCTATCACCTGGGGATCAGGCGGCGCTGGCCTGATTGTCACGGAAACCCTCCACGATATATTGCGCCAGGCAGTTGATGGCGGGGGAGGGGGAGACCTTGGATTGCAGCAGGGTGATGGCCGACTCCGGCAGTTCCGGAAAACCCTCTTCGGCGGTCAGGATGCGCATGTTCTCGTTCACAATGCTGCCCACCAGCACGGTCACCCCCAGGCCGCAGCCAACCAGCGCCTCGATGCCCGTGATGCTGGGACTGGAGTAGGCGACCCGGTAGGAGCGGCCACTCTTGTCCATGGCCTTGGTCGCCCAGTGACGGAAGATACAGCCGGGCTGGAACAGCACCAGCGGCAGAGGCTCCTGTTCGTGGATGAAGTGGTGCTTGGAGGTGGCCCAGACCGTGGCCTCCCGGCGCAGCACCTCACCCTCCATGCTGCCCGGTACCGCCGTGACGATGGCCAGGTCCACCTCCCCGGATTTGACCGACTTGGTCAGGAGTTCACTCACTTTGCAGATCACCTCCACCTGGACCATCGGGTAGGACTTGGCAAAGCGGGCCATGATCCGGGGGATAAAGGCGGCCACATAGTCGTCCGGGATACCGATGCGCACACTGCCCACCATGTCCGGTTGCCTCAAGGTGGATACCGCCTCTTCATGCAGCAGCAGGATACGCCGGGCGTAGGTGAGCAGCACTTCCCCGTCCGGGGTCAGTACCATGCCACGGCCCACCTTCTCGAACAGGGGGCGTCCGACCAGCTCTTCCAGCTTCTTCATCTGCATGCTGACCGCAGACTGGGAGCGGTGCACCAGCTCTGCGGCACGGGTGAAACCGCCCGCATCGGCGATGGCGACAAAGGTGCGCAGCAGATCGTTATCCAGAATGGGGGTCATCTTTAATCCATCACTTACATTGATGTGTTACATCAAAACTATTCGTTTGAATAATGTTTAGCACGGCCTCAGACTTTCTGCAACCGGACAACCGCCCGGTCAATCTGATCAGGAGGCGTTATGAACAACATGATTTCAATGAACCCGTCGTGTTCCCCCGCAATTCACCAGGCTGGCTGGTCCCGTCTGGTCCAGAGGTTTTCCCCTACCCGGTTACTCATTCTGCTCACCGGGCTTATCTATCGCTGGCACATGCTTGCCAAAGAGCGTCACCAGTTGCGCACATTGAGCGACGAGATGCTGAAAGATATCGGCATTACCCGCCTGGACGCGGAACGGGAGGCGATACGCCCCTTCTGGGATGACCGGGGGGTCTGGCGTTGAACCGATGGGCTGCGGAGTGAGGCTGGAATCCCCATCCAGCCAAAACTCCGCAGCCACCCGTCAGCGCGGCACCATCCAATACTGTCCCGGCATCACGCCGTTTTACCGCTCCCGAACCGCACTTTTCCCCATCTACCGCCGGCGTCTCCCCTGGCTGCGCCCGCGAAACTAATCCAACTGCCCCGGAATAACCTGTCTAAACTAGGTGAACAGGTGTGGATGCTCCCCAGCGGGGACTGTCAGCGGAATGATCGGCTGCCAGTAACCAGGCATCGCAGGAGAGAGAATGGTTCGTGCGGCAGGTGCGGTAAGTATTCTGGCCATCGAGGATGAGACCGCGGTGCGGCGCAGCCTTGTGGCCCATCTGGAGGATCTGGAATACGACTTCATCGAGGCGGCCAACGGGGTGGAAGGGATCGAGGTGTTCAACAAAACCCGGCCGGACCTGGTGCTCTGTGATCTGCGCCTACCCGGCATGGATGGCCTGGATGTGCTCTCCAGTATCGCGGAATCCTCCCCGGACACGCCCATTATTGTGGTTTCCGGCGTCAACCAGATGAGTGACGCCATCCAGGCATTGAAGCGCGGCGCCTGGGATTACATCACCAAGCCGATCCTGGATTTTCAGATCCTGGACAAGGCGATTGAGAGCGCCCTGAACCGGGCGCGCCTGATCCGGGAGAACCGGGATTACCAGAAACACCTGGAGACCCTGAACCAGGAGCTCTCCATGGCGCTGGGCCAGCTACGGGAAGATGAAGAGGCGGCCCGCGCCCTGCAGGCCAGCCTGCTGCCCCCGCCCGAGGTTCAGTACGGCGAGTACCGCTTTTGTCGCAAGCTGCTGCCTTCGTTGCTGTTGAGCGGCGATTTTACCGACTACTTCCCTATCGCAAACAACGAAGTGGGGTTCTATATTGCGGATATTTCCGGCCACGGTGCCGCGTCGGCCTTTGTCACCGTGATGCTGAAGACGCTGTTTGAAAAACATCTGGATGCTTTTCAGCACGCCCAGGAGGCGGTGATCCGCCAGCCCCACGAGATGCTTGATCATCTGAACCGGGCGATCTACCACTCCCCGATCGAAAAATACCTGACCATATTTTATGGCGTGCTGGACACCCGGCAGCACCGGTTGCGCTACTGTTCCGGTGGTCAGTTTCCCTATCCAATGCTGCTGGATGGGGGCCAGGTAAGCACGCTCACCAGTCACGACAAGCCGGTCGGCCTGTTCGAGGAGACCATCTACACCCAGCACCAGATCGACTTTCAGCCGAATCAGCAGCTGCTGATGATTTCGGACGGCATTCTGGAGCTGTTCCCCCGGGATTCGGCGCGCCGCAGAACCGAGTGGCTGTTGCAGATGGTCTCCCGGGGGACCTCCAATATCGGCGAGCTGGTGAAACGGTTTGATATTGAGAGCATGGAAGAGTTTCCGGATGACATCGCCTTTCTCTCTGTGGCGCGGGATGGCCCCTGATGAGTGCGGGCCGGATCATGCATGGATCGCACGACGGTGTGGAGGTGCTCCGTTATCTGGGCGATGTGCGCTACACCCTCTGCATGGCGCTGGATCAGTACCTTGAAAAGCTGTTGCAACGGCCCGGTCTGCGCGGTTTCATGGTTGATCTCACCGCGGCCGAGGGGGTTGACAGTACCAACCTGGGACTGCTGGCGCGACTGGCCCGGGCCATGCAAAAAGCCGGACTGCCCAGGGTGACACTGATTTCCACCCAGCCCGATATCAATGAACTGCTGACAGCGGTCGGCTTTGATGATGTGTTTGATATTGTGCAGACAGTCGCCATGCCGCTGGATCAGATGGCTGAGATACCGGAGGCGTCAGGGGACACGCCGGGCCGACTGCTGCTGGAGGCGCACCGGGAATTGATGAATCTTAACCAGGCGAACCGAGCCCGGTTTCAGGATGTGGTGCAGGCATTCGAGCGGGAGCTGGAGTCCCCGGTTGGTCGCTGACCGCCTGGTGGTTCCTGAAGCGCGAACGCACGGTTCGTTTCGTCACGTCGTCACACACCCCGAGGTTTCATTTTTGCACCGTATAGTGTAGATATGCAGGGCTATGGATGTTCAGGCCTATCAGCAGTCACCCCCACTATTTTTCCGGTTTTGCCTCAGACCTTTGATCGGCGCTCTGCTGATCGGTCTGCTGTCTGCTCTTTTGTTGCCGGCCCTGGCCCAGGGGCAGCCGCGCACGGTTGAGGACGTTATCACGCTTTATGGCGACAAGGTGCAGCAGCGGCTGCAGCCGCGTTTCCTGTTTGCCGATGTGGCGTGGCCGCCCCGCCAGGTTTCGCTGGTGGCCTTCAAGGACACCCGGTTGATGGAGTTGTGGGCGCTGAGTGACGGCGGTTGGCAACACATCAAGGATTATCGGGTCAAGGCCATGAGTGGCGGCAAAGGCCCCAAGCTCAGGGAGGGTGACCGGCAGGTGCCGGAAGGGCTGTACCGGATTGAACTGTTAAACCCGAACAGCGCCTACCACCTTTCCCTGAAGCTGGACTATCCCAACGAGTTTGACCGGCAGCAGGCGCTGCGGGATGGCAGACGCAACCTGGGCGGGGACATCTTTATACATGGTGGCCGGGTATCGAGCGGTTGCCTCGCCATTGGCAATACCGCCGCCGAGGAGCTGTTTGTACTGGCGGCGATGATCGGTGAGGAGAATGTGTCGGTGCTGATCACCCCCCGGGATTATCGCTTCAGGCCGCCGCAGTCGGTGAGCCCGGACGCGCCCGCCTGGGTGGATGAGCTGCATGCTAAAATAGCCGACCGGTTGCGGCTGTTTCCCCTGGCCGACAAGCGATAGACCCGCTACCGCGCCCATTTGTCCGGCAGGCGGCATACCCAAACAGGATATTGAACTGACTCTCGATGGCCAAAACTCCCCGAAAACGCAGTAAAACCACCACTAAACGCGCCAAGTCCACCGCCAAACGCAAACCAGCCAGCCGCTCCCGGAGCCGTGCCAAGGCCAAGACCCGGCGTGGTGGCGGCGCGGGCCGCTGGATCAGCCGGCTGCTGGCGCTCGGGTTTCTCTTCTCCCTGATCCTCGGGGGTTACCTGTTCTATCTGGATCACACCGTCACCACCCGGTTCGAGGGCAAACGCTGGGCGGTGCCGGCCCGGGTTTACGGGCGGCCGCTGGAGCTCTACCCCGGAGCGCCGGTAACCCCGGAACAGCTGACGGCGGAACTGCAACGCATGGGCTATCAGCGGGTCAGCTATCCCAAGCAGGCGGCCAGCTGGTCGCGTAACGCCGGACGTTTCCTGATCCGTGCCCGGGATTTCCGTTTCTGGGATGGCCAGGAGCCGGGGCGGTTCCTGGATATCCGGTTTGCCGGTGAACGGATTGAAAGCCTCACCGAGATGGGGGGGCGGGAACTGGCCCTGGTGCGGCTGGAAGCGCCGGAGATCGGCAGTATCTACCCGGCCCACAACGAGGATCGGGTGCTGGTCCAGCGCAAGGATCTGCCCGAACCCCTAGTGCAGGGGCTGATCGTGATGGAGGATCGTACCTTTTATGAGCACTACGGGGTCGATCCCAAGGCGATCGCCCGCGCTGTGTGGGCCAACCTGCGGGCGGGCGGGGTGGTGCAGGGCGGCAGTACCCTGACCCAGCAGCTGGTGAAGAACTTCTACCTGACCCGGGAGCGCAGCCTCTGGCGCAAGCTGAACGAGGCGGCCATGGCGTTGCTGCTGGAGTACCACTATGACAAGGACGAGATCCTTGGCGCCTATGCCAATGAAATTTACCTGGGACAGGATGGCGGACGGGCGATTCACGGCTTCGGGCTGGCCAGTCATTTCTACTTCAACCGCAGTCTGCAGGAGCTGAACCTGGCCCAGATGGCGCTCCTGGTGGCCCAGGTGCGTGGTCCTTCCTACTACGATCCCCGGCGCCATCCGAAACGGGCCAAGCAGCGCCGTGACCTGGTGCTCAAGGTGATGCAGGAGCAGGGCGTAATCACCGCCAAACAGGCCAGTGCGGCGCAGAAACAGCCACTCGGGGTGCGCCAGAAAGGACACGGACGGGGTAACTACCCCGCCTTCATGGACCTGGTCCGGCGCCAGCTACACCGGGACTATCGGGAAGAGGATCTTACCTCCGAAGGGTTGAGAATCTTCACCACGCTGGATCCCTGGGCCCAGCAGCAGGCGGAGAGCGCCGTCGCTGCACGTCTCTCTGCCCTGGAAAAACAGTACCGGTTGCCGGCGGGAAAACTGGAGAGTGCGGCGGTGCTGGTGGATGGCGAGAGCGGCGAAGTGCGGGCCCTGGTGGGTGGCCGGAGCGCCCAGTACGCCGGTTTCAACCGGGCGCTGGATGCGGTGCGACCGATCGGCTCCCTGATCAAACCGGCGGTCTACCTGGCGGCCTTGCAACGTCCCGACCGCTACACCCTGATGACCCCGCTGGATGACAGCCCACTGAGTATTGCCGGCCGGGATGGTGAGCGCTGGGTACCGAAAAACTACGATCACAACAGCCATGGCGAGGTGCCGTTGCATCTGGCGCTGGCCAAGTCCTATAACCTGGCCACGGTGCGGCTCGGTATGGATCTGGGGCTCGGCACGGTGGCCGATCTGTTAAAGGATCTTGGCATCAACCGGCCGATCACACCGGTGCCGGCCATGTTACTGGGGTCGCTCTCCCTGTCGCCGCTGGAGGTGGCCCAGCTCTACCAGACCTTCGCCGCCGGTGGTTTTTATTCGCCCCTGCGGGCCATTCGCGGGGTGCAGTCCAGCAGCGGCGAACCGTTGCAGCGTTACCCCCTGACCGTACGCCAGGCGGTGGATGCCGGGCCGGTCTACCTGCTCAATCGCAACCTGCAGGAGGTGGTACGCAGCGGCACCGGACGGGGTCTGGCCCGTTATCTGGACAGTTCGCTGAATATCGCCGGCAAGACCGGTACCACCGATGAGCTGCGCGACAGCTGGTTTGCCGGATTCAGCGGTGACAAGGTGGCGGTGGTCTGGGTCGGTCGTGATGACAATACGCCGGCCGGTCTCACCGGTGCCACGGGTGCACTGCAGGTCTGGGGTGATATGATGCGCCGTATGCATCCGATACCGCTCTCCCTGATGCGACCCGATTCGGTCGAGACGGTATGGATCGATCCGGCCTCCGGCTTCAGGGCCGACGAGGGGTGCGAGGATGCACGACAGTTTCCTTTTATTACCGGTTCGGCGCCTACCGTGACCGCCTCCTGTGCGGGGCAGACCGGTGGCCCGATCCGGCGGCTGTTTCGGAGTTTCTTTGAATGAACTGGAAAATATATGCCACTTTGCTGATGCTGGTCCTGCTGCTGGCCGGCTGTTACACAGCACCACAACGTCCGGTGGCTGAGGTCGGGCAGCGTCCGCCGCCGGCACCGGTCGACAACCGGGGCTATGAACCCGAGGTGGTGACGGCGCCGGCCCGGGATAAGGAGATACAGATCAGCGCCTATGAACCGGCCCCGGCGGTGCCCCTGGTACCGCTGCACAGCAAGGCGGTGGATGCGCTGCTCAAGACCGCCCGGGAGCAGGAGCGCAAACAGGACCTGAATGGCGCGGTAGGCACGATTGAACGGGCCCTGCGTATTGAGCCGCGCAACGGTCATCTCTGGTATCGCCTGGCCAATCTGCGCTACAGCCAGGGCCAGCACGGGATGGCTTCGGACCTGGCCAGAAAATCCCTGGCCCTGGCCGGAGCGGATGTGGCCCTGAAGCGGGACAGCTGGCAACTGATCGCCCGGGCCAAGCGGGCTGTTGGCGATATTGAAGCCGCCAAGGTGGCGGAACGCAAAGCGCGTATGCTGAACTGATCCGGTGGCCCGGACCGGCACCCGGGGCCGTTTTTGCCAAGGATGCGGCAGCAGACCAAGGTTTAGGATACAATCCAGCTGAAAGCCATTGATATCCGGGGAGATTTATCGGCATGAGCATCTATGCCGCTGACAAATTGATCGGCCAGGCGCGTCAGCTCGCAGCAGAGTACCGGCGAACCATGGGCAAGCCTTTGCCCGGCATCAGCAATGAGATTGCGCTGCACGACGCCATTCGTCTGCTCAAGCTGACCCCGGTTGATGCCTCGGTTGGTGGCTATGATGCGATCGACCCGGCGCGTGACGGGCTGCGCATCCAGATCAAGAGTCGCACCATTTTCGATGAGAGCAAAACCGGCCAGCGTATCGGTCAGATCAAGGCGGAGCAGCCCTGGGACTGCGTGGTGCTGGTGCTCATGGATGACAATTACGAGCCCTATGAACTCTATGAAGCGGATCGGGACGATCTGCTGGAGTTCATGGAGAAATCCAGTAGTGGACGTGCCAGGCGGGGTGCGCTCTCGGTAGCCCGCTTCAAGATGATCGGTCGCCTGGCCTGGTCCCGGGAGGAGGGACTGGTCTCCGGGCTGCGCGACAATCAGACCGGTTGATTCAAGGCATGTCAGAAATCAGTGAAGTGCTGGGGCCCGATGGCCTGCTGGCGGACAGCGTCGACGGCTTTACCTACCGTCCCCAGCAGGAGGCCATGGCCGAAGCGGTCATGGCCGCCATGACCCAGGGTGAGGTGCTGATCAGTGAGGCCGGCACCGGCACCGGCAAGACCTACGCCTACCTGGTACCGGCCCTGCTGTCGGGCCAGAAAGTGATTATCTCCACCGGCACCAAGAACCTGCAGGATCAGCTGTTTCACCGTGATCTGCCACGGGTTAAACAGGCCCTGGCGGTACCGGCAGACGTGGCCCTGCTCAAGGGACGCGCCAACTACCTCTGTACCCACCGACTGGCCATGACCCAGCTGGAGGGGCGCCTCAACAGCCGCGAAATGGTGGACCAGCTGATGCAGGTGCAGCGCTGGTCCGGTCGCACCCGCAGCGGCGATATTGCCGAACTTACCGATATTCCCGAAGATGCCCGCATCTGGCCCCTGGTTACCTCCACCACGGAAAACTGCCTGGGCGCGGAGTGCAGTGACTACAGCACCTGCCACCTGGTCGAGGCGCGGCGACGTGCCCAGGAGGCCGACCTGGTGGTGATAAACCACCACCTGTTATGCGCCGATTTTGCCCTCAAGGAGGGCGGGTTCGGGGAGTTGCTGCCGGGGGCGGACTGCTTCGTGGTGGATGAGGCCCACCAGTTGCCGGAGGTGGCGGGCAACTTTTTCGGAACCGGGCTCAGTGGCCGGCAGCTGCTGGATCTCTGTCGTGACATCGATACCGAGTACCAGCGGGAAGCGGGGGATCTCAAGGCGTTGCCGGAGCAGTCGGCGCAACTGGCCAAGGCGACCCGGGATCTGCGCCTGCTGTTCGGCCTGGATCTGCGTCGTGGTCCCTGGTCGGAGATCGCCGGTAATCCCCAGATCATGCGTGGCCTGGAGCAGCTGGATGCGGACCTGGAGAAGATGATCGGGCTGCTGAAAACGGTGGAGGGGCGCGGCAAGGGTCTGGACAGCTGCCTGACGCGCTGCAAGGCGCTTCGCCAGTGTCTCTGCGAGCTGACCGGGGAGGATGAGACCCAAGCAGATTTTATCCGCTGGTTCGAAACCTATCGCCAGAGCTTCCGGCTGAACCGCACACCGCTGGATATCTCCTCGCTGTTTCAGGCCCGCATGGCGAGCCATCCCGGCAGTTGGATCTTCACCTCGGCGACCCTGGCGGTGGGGGGACGGTTTGACCACTTTCAACGCCAGCTGGGATTGGATGAGGCACGAACCGAGTGCTGGGACAGCCCGTTCGACTACCCGAACCAGGCGCTCTGGTTCGTACCCAAGGGGATGCCCCAGCCGCGTGATCAGAACTACACCCAGGCGGTGCTGGATGTGGCCGTGCCGGTTATCCAGGCCAGCCAGGGGCGCGCCTTTATGCTGTTTACCAGTCACCGGGCGCTACGCGAGGCGGCCGAGAAGTTGGAGGATCGGCTCGACTATCCGTTGCTGGTACAGGGCAGCATGCCCAAGGGGGAGCTGCTGGCCCGGTTCCGTCAGCTGGGTAATGCGGTGTTACTGGGCACCGCCAGTTTCTGGGAAGGCGTGGATGTGCGGGGTGATGCGCTCTCCTGTGTGATTATCGATAAACTCCCGTTTGCATCGCCGGGGGATCCGGTCCTGCAGGCGCGGATTGATGCCCTGCGCAAGCGGGGCGGCAACCCGTTCATGGAGTTCCAGGTGCCCCAGGCGGCAATCGCGCTGAAGCAGGGCGCCGGCCGGCTGATCCGGGATGAGACCGACCGGGGAGTGCTGGTGATCTGTGATCCGCGTCTGTTGAAAAGGGGCTACGGCCACCTGTTCCTGGAGAGCCTGCCACCCATGGCACGGACCCGGGATCTGGACGACGTGTTGCGATTTTTCCAGACTGAAGCCGCCGGGTAAAACAAGGTCTCCGGCCGACCGTCGGGAAACAACGGATTGACCTGCCAGAGGGATACTTTTCTGCAGCAGCTGAGATACAATCGCCCCCCATGAAGATACTCGCCATAGAAACCGCCACCGAAGCCTGCTCCGCCGCCCTGTTGATCGATGGTGCGGTCAGCCTGCGTTACCAGGTGCAACCCCGCATGCACAGCCAGCTGATTCTGCCGATGATGGATGAGTTGTTGGCAGAGGCGGGGCTGGCCCTGGGTGGGCTGGATGCCATTGCCTTTGGCCGGGGCCCCGGCGCGTTTACCGGGGTGCGGATTGCGGCCGGCGTGGCGCAGGGTGCTGCCTTTGCCGCCGATCTGCCGGTGGTGCCGGTCTCCACGCTGGCCGCCCTGGCCCAGCGCGGTTTTCGCGAGTTGGGCAGGCGGCGCCTGCTACCGGCCTACGACGCCCGCATGCAGGAGGTTTACTGGGGCGCCTATGCGGTGGACGAACAGGGGCTGGTGACTCTCCAGGTGGCTGATGAAGTGTCGGCGCCGGACCAGGTTACCTTGCCGGAGGGCGGTGGCTGGCAGGGCGTCGGTGCCGGTTGGGGCAGTTATCGCGCCCTGCTGGAACAGCGGCTGGGCGCGGCGCTGGAATCGGTGAACGGGGAGCTGCTGTGCAGTGCCCATGATGTGGCTCTGCTGGGTGCGGCCGGTTTTGCCGGGGGCAGGGCGGTGGCCGCGGAGCAGGCATTGCCGGTCTATCTGCGGGACAAGGTGGCGCTACGGCCCGGTGAGTCCCGGACCGGTTGAGTTGGCGGCAACGGGCCGAGCCAATACCGGGTTAGTGGCCAGGCGTTTACTCGTCGACGTAGAGGGTGGAGCGGTTTCTGCCCCCCTCTTTTGACAGATAGAGTGCCTTGTCCGCCTGTTCCAGCCAGTCGCTATGACTTTTTATGGTTCTGCGCAGTTCCGATACCCCCAGGCTGACGCTGAAGCGGATCTCCTGGTTTTCATAGTTCACCGGCATCGCTTCAATCATCTTGCGCAGGCGTTCGGCAAATACCATTCCGCCCTGGGCATCGGTACCCAGCAGGATGACGCAGAACTCTTCACCACCGTAGCGGCCGGCCACGTCCATATCCCGCTTGGCCCGCTGCAGCAGGGCTGAGGTGGCCCTGATCACCTCGTCGCCGGCCTGGTGGCCGTAGGTGTCGTTGACCCGCTTGAAGTGGTCGATATCGAACATTACCAGGGCGGCGGGCTGGTCGCTGCGTTGAAAACGTTTGAACTCGTTCTGCAACTGGTTTTCCCAGGCCCGTCGGTTAAGCAGTCCGGTCAGTCCGTCGGTACGGCCCAGGCGGTCCAGCTGCGCATTGGCGGATTGCAGTGCCATCTCGTCCATCGCGGCATCGGTGGCATCATGCAGCATGAGGCAGACATGCTCCACCTGGCCGGATATGCCGGTGAGGGGGAAGATGGTCATGTTCTGATACATGATCTCGGCCCGGCCGGTGATCGGGTGGTGACTGTTGAAGCGGAGAATGTAGGGGCGTTGCTGCCACGAGGAGAAGGTACGGTTGTTGAGCAGGAATACCGTGTCCAGTTTTCGGCGCAGCCATTGAGCAGGCAGTTCCGGGAACTCTTCAAACAGGTTTTTATCGGTCAGCGCGGCGGGATTGATGCCGCTGTGGTTCCACATGAAGTGATTCCAGATCTTGATCCGGTAGTGGCGATCCAGCACGACCAGGCCCACATCCAGATTTTGAATAATGCCCAGTAGCAGATGCATTTCTGAAATATCTTCATCCAGACCGCCCATGGTCAATTAAACTCCCCGCCGGAACGTGTTTTCAGTGCGGGGATCGACTCCGGCGTAATCAGTACCAGTTGATTGCAGCGGATCTGTTTATCCCCGATTTCATAATTGACCTCGATAGTCAGTGTCTGCTCATGTCCCTTTCGGCTGGTCAGGGTCATACCGCTCTCCTGACTGTGGGTGGTGACATGCGGATACCCCTGGCTGAAAGAGGCGTCAAGTTGTTCGGCAAACCCTTTCAGAAAAGCACCAACCAGTACATTGGCAATGTCCATGTAGAGTTCCGTCTCGCTGGGCGTTTCGTCCTGGCTGAGATCAAAGTCGAGCAGTTTTGCGATGTGCTGGATATTGGTATCGTGGAACAGTATCAGGTTCTCACCGGCTATCCCGCTACCGATGAATCCCTGGGTGATGCAGGTAAAGCCGTTGCCGTGTCCGGTGGCGTTCAGGGTCATCTCCAGTTCACCCCGCTCCATCAGGCTGACGTGGGGAATGGAGAGTTCGACCCTTTCATTGATCAGCCGAACCAGCAGATCGGCGGCGCGCCCCATGGCGACGTTGGCGATCTCCTGAATCCACTCGTCAAAGCTGACCTGAATATGGGCGGTCGGCTGGTTGTCGGTCAGTATGCCCAGTACACCGAACTGATCCAGAACCCGGGTCAGTTCCGCGCTGTCGATCGGTTTGCGAATAAATGCCACCGCACCCAGTGACATGACCTGTCTGTGGGTATCGGGCTGGATGTCGCCGGAGATAACAATAGGGAGCGTAGGCAGGTCTTTCCTGCGAATATACTTCAATACCTCGAAGCCATCCATCACCGGCATGGTCAGGTCGAGCAGCAGGATGTCGCCTTTTCCCGCTTCGATTGACTCAATTGCCTGGCGTCCGTTTTCGCAGAATGTCAGCTCGACATTCCATCCTGCCGGCAGGGCATGCATAACCTGCTTTCTGGCAAAACTTGAGTCGTCACAGATGATGACGGGTGTCGGCATAGTTGGACCATCTTTTTGTCATGGCGGTTGTGCCGCGAGTATACCTGCAACCTTCGCGTCTGAGGATACGCCACGGTGTGACCGGGCAGGCATTATACCCACGTCGGGGCGCCGCTCACAGCAATCTCTTTTACATGCGTTTTATTCGTCGGAACTGGCTGGTGGCAGTACGGGAACCAGTTGTGGTCCGTCGCCCTGGTAATAGTAGTCGTATTTGCTGTGCAGCCGGGAAGTGAGGCTCCATGCCTCGCTGAAGGAGAGCCCGCTTTTTTCCGGGAAGATGACCTTGATATAAAGCCCGCTGGTGTGCTCCTGCTTGAGCTGTTCCAGCTGAGATTCCAGCTCGGCCTGGGAGACCTGCCGGTAGCTGCTGGCATCCTGTGGCTTGTACTCGATCAGGATATCCTGGCCGGGCTTGGTATATCGCACGTCCACCAGGTAACGGCCGGCGGGTGAGCGGGCCGGTCGGATCAGCTTGTCATATTTGACTTTCAGCTGTTCGAAATCGGATTGCAGATTCTGCAGCTGTCGACCGCTCTCCCGTTCCGCGACCCGTGCTGCCAGCAGTTCACTGGACTGGCTGCTGTAGCGCTGCTGGAGTTGTGTCAGCTGCTCTTTAACTGTTGCGTAGTTCTCCTCCAGCGTGTTCAGTGCCGAATGGGCGGAGGCAACCTGTTCCTGGAACTGGCCCAGTTGTTGTTGTGCCGACAGCAGCGTTTGCTGCAGCTCTTCCAGGTTCTGCTGCTGTTTCTGGATCAGGGCATCCCGCTTTTTCAGTTGCTGGGACAGGGTGAAGTTTTCCGCGTTGAGTTGGTCACGCAGGAGTTGCAACGACTCTTTTTCCGCCTGCAGCTGAACAATATCCCGGTGCTGGGTATCGATGGTGCCGGCCTGTTCGGTACGCTGCTCTTCCAGTTGCATGAGTCGCATGCGCAACATGGAAAGATCATTTTCCGCCGCATACAGTTTGAGCGCCAGACTCTCCTTCTCTTCGCCGGTGGTCTTGGCCAGCTCGACGGCGGCCCGTTCTGCTTCCATGGTGGAGCGCAGCTGTTTCACCAGCTCGATATTGCGCAACAGCAGCACCACCATGGCGATCACAAATATCATTACGATGACCGTCATGATATCGGTGAATGATGGCCAGAAACTCTCCTGGTTCTGTCCGTCCTGGCGGTTCAGCCGCAGGTCGACAAAGCTGTTGTCCGGGTTCATACGTCCTCGTGCAGCCGGAATCCGTCTCTGAGCAGCTTCTTGATATCCTCCATCTCCTGGGCGATGGGTTCGACTCGCTCCTCATAGACCTGGTTGAAGGCGTTGCTGATCGACTGCTCCAGCGCCTGAATATTGCCCTGGGAGTGCTGCATCTCCTGGGCCAGCTCCTGGAACGAGGACTGGGATGCTTCCATCTTGGTGATCAGGCTCTGCAGGGAGCGGATCAGTCCGCTGAATTCAAACAGCACGCTCTCGGTCTGGATCTGGAAGCGGGGTATCAGATGGGCTGCGGTGATCTGTTCCACGGCGCTGACCAGGTTGGTCTGTACATCGGTCAGCTTCATGTAGAAGTAGCCGAAGAAGATATAACAGACAATGGCGGTAATGGTGGTGGAGAGGGCGGTGGACATACCGTGGATGACCAGGCCCATGCCATTCACATCGACCGCTGAGGCAAGCAGGTCGGAGGCGCCGATCAGGGCGATGGAGAGGGAGACGATGGTGCCGAACACGCCGGTCAGGATCAGGGTGTTATTGATGAATTTCGGCAGGCTGTTGCGGGTACTCTCCGATGCGACCAGGGTGGTGGCCAGGGCGCTGTGATTGATCGGTGTGTTGGCCTTGTGCAGCGCCTCCAGGGTCCGGTAGCGCCGTGCGATGATGCGCTGTTCGCCAATCTCGTAGAGCGGGTCAACCTTGTCCCGCAGATTCCCCATGAACTGAACCACGGCCCGCTCTTCCAGCCCATAACTGACCAGGATGCCGATGATCTTTAATAGTCCGAGGGTGAACAGGGTGAGAATGGTGCCGTTGATGATCAGGCCGGTCGGGGTGAGCTGGTCGCGGAAGTAAATCTCGTTGATGAAATCCAGTTTCCAGTAGAGCAGTCCGGCGCCGATGGCGCCAAGGATAATCATTCTGAACAGGATATTGCGACTGAAGTGACGGCGTATCTGTATGCTTTCCAAGACTGCTTTCCCCCCGGCGAAGATTCCAAGCTTACCATATCTTGCTGGTGAGGCTAGAATGATCGCCTCATTTCCGGTTGGGTCATTTTTTAGCATAACGGGGGCATTCAATATGGTGGACACAGTGGGCGCACGGCAGGATTTGCTGGCTATTTTTCAGGCAGCACTGAACCGCGTGGAGGGGCGTCACTGTGTCCGGGAATCGCTGAAGGATAGTGAGCAACCGGTGTCGCTCATTGCACTGGGCAAGGCGGCCCAGTCCATGGCAGAAGGCGCGCTGGACGCGCTGGGTGATCGGGTGCTGGATGGCCTGGTGGTCTCCAAGGCGGGGCATCTGGATGAAGCCCGGCTGAATGCGGCCGGACTCACGTGTCTGGAGGGGGCGCATCCGGTTCCTGATGAACGCAGCCTGCGGGCCGGTCAGGCGCTGGTGGAGTTTATCCAGTCACGGCCGAAGGATCGTCACCTGCTGTTCCTGATCTCCGGCGGGACCTCCGGTTTGGTGGAACTGCTGCACGAGGGTATTGATCTGCCGATGCTGCAGCGTGTTAACCAGTGGCTGCTGGGTGGCGGGTTGCCGATTGATGCCATGAACCGGGTGCGCAAGGCGCTCTCCCGGATCAAGGGGGGTGGCCTGATACCGTTCCTGCAGGGGCGGCCGGCCCAGGTGCTGTTGATCTCGGATGTGCCGGGGGATGATCCCGGGATTGTGGGGTCGGGTTTGCTGGTGGCGGATGGGAGTGCCGCGGACAGCCTGGAGGATCTGAGACTGCCCGACTGGTTGCGTGCCATGCTGCCGGCGGCGGCGGGTGTCCCGGCGGCAGCAGAGAATGTGCAGGTCAGGATCGTGGCCTCGCTTGCCGATGCCCGGGAGGCGGCGGCCGAGAAGGGGCGGGAACTGGGTTATCCGGTGAGCCTGAACCGGGCCCATCTGGGTGGTGACGTCAATGTGGTTGGCCAGCGCCTGGCCTATGAACTGGGAGATGCCTGGCCGGGCCTGTACATCTGGGGTGGCGAGCCCACGGTGCGACTGCCTGAGCACCCCGGTCAGGGGGGGCGTAACCAGCATCTGGCCCTGCTGGTGGCGAGCCAGATTGCCGGACGGCGGGATGTCTGTTTTCTGTCGGCCGGCACCGATGGGGGAGACGGCCCCGGGGAGGATGCCGGCGCCCTGGTCGACGGTGGTACCGTGAGTCGGGGTAGCCGGGTGCTCGGCATAAGTCCACAAGTCTGCCTGGAGAAGGCCGACTCCGGTCGCTTCCTTGCCGCCAGTGGTGACCTGATCCAGACCGGGCCCACCGGCACCAATGTGATGGATCTGATGATCGGTCTGAAAGCCTGACACCGGTGGCGACCGGCCGGTTCAGCGATCCGGCATTGGGTGCGGCACCGGGATTGTTGTCTGCCCGTGCGGATTGTTGACTGGGTGCAGTGATCCGGTCGCTTAAACGGAAGCAGCGAGCTGGCTCGCCGCACGTCCTGATTTTTTGCTTCACCAGGAGTCGTTATGTTTGAAAGCACTACATTGTTGCTGTTTATCTCCTCATCCCTGTTGCTGGCACTGGCTCCCGGTCCCGATAACCTGTTTGTGTTGACCACCTCTATCGCCCGGGGACCGGCAGCGGGGGTGATCACCACCCTGGGGCTCTGCAGCGGGCTGTTTGTGCATACCGCCGCCGTGGCGCTGGGCGTGGCGGTGCTGATCCAGGAGTCGGCGCTGGCGTTCTCCATACTCAAGATCGGTGGCGCGCTCTATCTCGCCTGGCTGGCCTGGCAGGTGTTGCGGGCGCCGGCTGAAACACTCACCTCCCGTCAATCCAGCGAAAGCTACCGGCGTCTCTACCTGCGCGGCGTGTTGATGAATATTATGAACCCCAAGGTGTCACTGTTTTTCCTCGCCTTCCTGCCCCAGTTTGTCAATCCGGCCCAGGGCAGTGTCACCCTGCAGATCGCTGTGCTTGGCCTGCTGTTCATGGTCAGCGCCCTGCTGGTATTCGGGATGATCAGCCTGGCGGCGGGAAAGATCGGTGCGTTTCTGCGCCGTGGGAGAGGCGGGCTGATTCTGAACCGGCTGAGTGGTGTGGTGTTTGCCGGTCTGGCGGTAAAACTGTTGTTGGCGGAGCGGTGAACCCTGGCGGCGCAACCCGGTGTGGCTGAACTTTCCAGGAATCTATAAAAGGGGTTTAGCAGATGGGTGGTGCACTGCTCTCCATCTCGCCAACCGGTTTGCGTATCGCAATATGAGTAACCCGGCGCAGAGAGCCAGGTCCCGTTTAACATAAGCCGGCCCAATGGGCCGGCTTTGGCGTGCTGGTTCAGTTGTTACGGTTTGAGCTGCGGCTGCTCCAGGTAACGGACATCCTTAACCGGTAGCGGAAGCGGGTTTATGTAGGCATAGCCCTGGGATTGCAGATAGGCAATCTCCGGGAAGCCGGCGGGAACCACGGTGACAAAACCGTGCATATCTTCAGCCGTGTAACCGGCTGCCCGCATGGCGTTATTACACATGCGGAATTCCACGCCCATCTCTGACAGCTCGGCCAGCTTGTCGATGACGCCCTGGTACTTCTCGTAGTTCTCCTTGGCGAAAGTACGCAGTTCCGGGCCATGGGTGACCACAACCATCTTGCCCTTCAGTGGGCCGGATGTGTTTTTTACAAAGTTGTAAAGAACGTTCAGTTTCGTGGGATCTTCATAGTTGACGTCAAACACGGCATTGATGGTTGGGTACTCGTGCATGTCGGTCTTTGCGGTACCGTAGGGTGCAAAGCTGTTGTCGGCCATGGTCAGGCCTGTGCCACACAAGAGTACGCCGACCATGGATAGGGTGGTGAGTGTTTTTTTCATTATATAAACTCCTTCTGGTAGTTCGGGTAGAGTGCATCCCAGCGGTGCATGCCCCACTTTCCTGATAGGGTGTTTTGTGAAGTCCTACAGACTTTTAATCCAGTTTTTCAATCGATCCGTCTCGCGCAGCAGTGCGTCGGGATCTCGAAACGCGTTGGCAACCAGGCTGGCGCCCTGCAGCGCCATGACCAGGTGCTCCGCCACTCCTTCGGCGTCCGCATGACCGGACTCCCGGAACTGTTGCGTGGACCACTGGCGGATTCGTTCAAGTGGTCGGGCGGCGGCTTCGGCGGCTTTTCCACCGCCTTTGGCCAGTTCTGAGCAGAGACTTCCCAAAGGACAGCCGTAGCGGGCGTCCACTTCACTGTCATCCCTCCAGACGTTGATCAAAGCCTCCAGTCTCTGCTTCGGCTCCGGTAATCGGGACCAGGTCTCAATCAGCTTGTCCAGTTCCTGCATGCGCAGGTCGACGATGGCATGAATCAGGGCATCTTTGGTCTTGAAGTAGTAATAGATGCCGCCCGGGGGCATACGGGCGCTCTTCGCCACGTCCGCCAGCGTAGTGCGCTGGTAGCCATGCCGGTGGATGCGTTGCGCCGCCCTGCGGACAAGCCGTTCACGACGTTTCTTTGCTCTTTCCTGCATAGTCGTAATAAAAGTGAGTTGACTGACTTAGTATTGGCGTCAGAAACGGGTAAGTCAAGGCGGGAATTACGGAAGCCGTTTCTTACGCCTGGATGGCGGTATGGGCAGGATTCATCTGATCGGATCAGCGGAGGTGTGATCCCGACCTGAAGCCGGACGGCCAGTCCTGTAGCAGGGGTTACTTTTGGCGCTCTCTTCAGGGGGGCGCTCACCAGGGCATCAGATGGCTGGATCGGGTTAACCGGTCGGAGCTAACTGTTGCCGGAGTCGGTGGGACAGGGCGGGTGTATGGCCGGTTGTGGCATATCACACACCCATCCCCAGTTGCAGGTGGCTATTCCCTGTTGAGTTGATGCATGTCAAAGAGTGGTCGGTTAACACAACAATATAAAGCAGGCTGTTCTAAACAAATATTGATCCATCTAACTAGAACATAACGGAAGTCTATTGGTAGGCCATGTGTCTATCGTCTGTTACCTGAGGAGAAGTGAATGAACATATCCATACATCGGTCTGCGTATCGCAGCCTTGCTGTTTCCAGCCTGGTACTGGGAATGGTTATGACCCCGGTGTTCGCTGCAGACAAAAGTGATCATCCCGTCGGGGGTGAGGAGCAGCGATATGAAGGAGCGCCATCGACGGTAAACCCCGCTGATGTTAAAGATGTGCTGAGCCCGGCTGCCCCGAAGATCAGCGCGGCGGAATTTGAGAAGGCAAAGAAGATATTTTTTGAACGCTGCGCCGGTTGCCATGGCGTACTGCGAAAGGGGGCGACCGGCAAGCCCCTGACGCCTGATGTGACTCTGCCCAAGGGGACCGAGTATCTGAAACTGTTTATCAATTTCGGTTCACCGGCCGGTATGCCCAACTGGGGCACGTCGGGAGAGTTGACGCCCGATGAAGTGGATCTGATGGCCCGCTATCTGCAGCATGAACCGCCCATCCCCCCCGAGTTTGGCATGGCCGAGATGAAGGCCACCTGGAAGGTGGTGGTGCCGCCGGAAAACCGGCCCAAGAAGAAGTTGAATGACCTGGATCTGGATAACCTGTTTTCTGTAACACTGCGGGATGCGGGCAAGATCGCCCTGATCGACGGCGCGACCAAAAAGATAGTCCATGTGATCAAAACCGGTTACGCCGTACACATCTCCCGGATCTCCGCCTCGGGCCGCTATCTCTATGTCATTGGGCGTGACGCCAAGATCAACCTGGTCGATCTGTGGATGAAGACGCCGGATACGGTTGCCGAGATCAAGGTGGGTCTGGAGGCGCGTTCGGTGGAGACCTCCAAGTTCAAGGGCATGGAGGACAAGTATGCCATCGCCGGCACCTACTGGCCGCCGCAGTTCGTGATCATGGACGGGGACACCCTGGAGCCGAAGAAGATTGTGGCGACGCGGGGGATGACCGTGGATACCCAGGACTACCATCCGGAACCCCGGGTGGCGGCTATCGTGGCCTCCCATGAACACCCCGATTTCATCATTAACGTGAAGGAGACCGGCAAGGTGTTGATGGTGAATTACGAAGACATCAAGAATCTCCAGATCACTGAGATCGAAGCGGCCCGGTTCCTGCACGACGGCGGCTGGGACTCCACCCAGCGCTATTTCATGTCGGCGGCAAACAAGTCGAACAAGATTGCGGTTGTTGACTCCCGGGAGCGGAAATTGGCGGCACTGGTGGAAGTGGGAGCCATTCCCCATCCGGGGCGTGGCGCCAACTTTATCGACCCCGAGTTCGGGCCGGTCTGGGCTACCAGCCATCTGGGGGATGACACCATTGCGCTGATCGGTACCGATCCGGAAAAACACAAGGAGAACGCCTGGAAAGTGGTGCGTACGCTGAAGGGGCAGGGGGGCGGCTCCCTGTTTATCAAGACCCATCCCAAATCCAGCAATCTCTACGTGGATACGGCCCTGAGTCCCCATGAGGCGATCAGTCAGTCAGTGGCGGTGCTGGATATCAATAACCTGGATAAAGGGTACGAGGTGCTGCCAATCGCTGAATGGGCGGATCTCGGCGAGGGTGCCAAGCGTGTCGTACAGCCGGAGTTCAACAAGGCGGGGGATGAGGTCTGGTTCTCGGTCTGGAACGGCAAGGAGCAGAAGTCGGCAATCGTGGTTGTAGATGACAAGACCCGCAAACTGAAGGCGGTGATCAAGGATGAACGGTTGGTGACACCCACCGGCAAGTTCAACCTCTACAATACGCTGCACGATATCTATTAAGCAGCATCCGCATCACAACAAAGGCGGGGCCTGGGGCCCTGCCTTTGTTGTCTGGTATTGACCCTTTTTTATGTCGAGTGTCCGACTCATCAGGTGATCGTGGGCTTCCCGAACGACGGCAGACCCGCAGACGCCCGGTATCAGGGCAGGCCGTAACCGAATCCCCGGATAATGTCGACGGCGTCAGCACTGCGCACGAACTCGACAAAACCCCGGGCCGCCGGACTCTCCTCCAGCAAGACAGCCTGCTGTTCAATGGGGGCGTACTCGCTGGGTGGGACCTCCCACAGTGACCCTTCCAGCGGATGGCCGGGCCGTTTTACCTGGGAGTAGGCGACAAAGCCCAGCTCGGCGCTGCCGCTTCTGACAAACTGGAAAGTCTGGCCGATGTTTTCACCCCGCACCAGGTAATCCTGCAGGTCATCCCACAAGCCTCGCGCCTGCAGAAACTGCTGGGCGGCCTTGCCGTAGGGGGCCAGTCGCGGATTGGCCACGGCCAGGTGGCGGAAGGGGCGTTGTTGCAGAATCCCGCCCTCTGCATCCACGTAGTCCCGCGTGGGACTCCACAATACAATCCGGCCCACGGCGTAGGTGAAGCGACTGCCGGGAATGGCTATGCCCTCTTTCTCCAGCAGTTCGGGACGGTGGGCGTCGGCGGCAAAAAAGGCCGCAAAGGGCGCACCATGACGAATCTGGGCGTAGTGTTTTCCGGTCGCCCCGAAGACCAGGCTGATCCGGTGTCCGCTCTGCGCTTCATAGAGCCGGGCTATCGACTTTATGGGTTCGGCAAAGTTGCTGGCCACGGCGATATTGATCGTGTCGGCCCGGGCGCTCCCCATGCCGGCCAGCAGGCACAGCATGCTCAATAGACCTGTCAGTAAGGATTGTTTCATCGGTTGCTAATCCCTTGTCATAAGTAATAAGTAAATTGTTGCCTGGTTCTCTGATCAACCTTGTTCAAGGGGTAGGGCGACGGTACAGGCCCGGACTGGCGATAGCAGCAATAGCGCGCAGGTCGGCTCAGGTGGTCACCGCTTTAAAGGTCAAGTTTGCCCGTGCGACGCTCCAGGTAGTTTCCGAAATCACGGTGGGCGGACCAGAATGCCTGGATGGCCTGTTCGCCGCACTCGGTCAGCACCGCGCCGCCGCCACCGCGTCCGCCGGTGCTCTTCTCCACCACCGGTTTTCTGCTCTGTCGGTTCATGGAATCGACCAGCTTCCAGGCGCGCAGGTAGGACATCTCCATGGCCCGCGCTGCCGCACTTATGGAGCCGTGTTCACGTATGTTTTCCAGCAATACCACGCGGCCATAACCGAGAAAGGTGCCTTCCGGTCCTTCGATCCAGAGACGCCCGCGCAGTCGATATTGATTGCCCATTGTTTGCAGTTCAGTAACTATCGGAGTGACTATCGTAATATTCTGTAGAATATAACGCAATGTCGATCCTCTTCTGCCCGCGACCCGTTTGCGGATGAGCGAGCCGGTTGGCCGAATGCTTGACGTGCGGCATGGCCCCGCCTATTTTGCCGGCTGCTTATGGATAAAACGGGCTGCCAGTGGGTAGCCCCGGTGATGTGGCCATTCAGCCGAAGGGCCGATATGCCCTGTTGGGTGCGGGTTGGTTCTCCGGGTGATCCGGGGTCAGTGTCTCTATTGATTGGATGTTTTGCATGACTGACGTGGAAAAAACAGATAACAGCCGTGCCGCCAAGTGGCAGTTCTGGATAGACCGGGGTGGTACCTTTACCGACGTGGTGGCCCAGCGCCCCGACGGTAGTCTGGTTACCCACAAGCTGTTGTCGGAAAACCCCAACCAATACCCGGATGCCGCCATCCAGGGTATCCGGGACCTGCTCGGTGTGGCGCGGCATGAATCCCTGCCGACGGCGCAGATCGGGGCGGTCAAGATGGGTACCACGGTGGCTACCAACGCCTTGCTGGAGCGGCGCGGCGCACCGACCCTGCTGCTGGTGACCCGAGGATTCCGGGATGCTTTGCGGATCGGTTATCAGACCCGGCCGGAGCTGTTTGCGCTGGATATTGTGCTGCCGGAGATGCTCTACAGCGAAGTGCTGGAGGTGGATGAGCGGGTTGGCGCCCAGGGTGAGCTGATCCGGCCGCTGGATGAGGCGGCTGCCCGTGCCGGCCTCCAGGCGGCCTTCGACCGGGGCCTGCGCAGCCTGGCGGTGCTGTTCATGCACAGCTACCGCTATCCAGAACACGAGCGGCGGGTGGCGGCGATCGCCCGGCAGATCGGCTTCAGCCAGATCTCCATCAGTGCCGAGGTGAGTCCGCTGATGAAGCTGGTGAGTAGGGGGGATACCACCGTGGTGGACGCCTACCTGTCACCCATTCTGCGTCGTTACGTGGAGCAGGTTTCCGCCGAACTGGACGGGATGCGGCAGGCGGGGGGCCGGCTGCTGTTCATGCAGTCCAACGGTGGTCTGACCGACGCCCACCGGTTCCAGGGCAAGGACGCGATTCTGTCCGGCCCGGCCGGTGGCGTGGTGGGCATGGCGCGTACCGCGGCGGCGGCCGGCTTTGACAAGCTGATCGGGTTCGACATGGGGGGCACTTCCACCGATGTGAGCCATTACGCGGGTGAGTATGAGCGTGCCTTTGAAACCCAGGTGGCCGGTGTGCGGTTGCGTGCCCCCATGATGCTGATCCACACCGTGGCTGCCGGAGGGGGATCGATGCTGCAGTTTGACGGCGCCCGGTTCCGGGTCGGACCGGAGTCGGCCGGTGCCCACCCGGGGCCGGCCTGCTATCGCAACGGTGGCCCCCTGACCGTCACCGACTGCAACGTGATGCTCGGCAAGCTGCAACCGGACCATTTTCCCCAGATGTTCGGTCCCCGGGCCGATGAGCCGCTGGACCGGGACGTGGTGCATGAAAAATTCACGCAACTGACGGAGGAGATCAACCGGACCACCGGGGCGTCGCGCACCCCGGAACAGGTGGCGGAGGGGTTTCTGGCCATCGCGGTGGTGAACATGGCCAACGCCATCAAGCGGATCTCGGTACAGCGTGGCTATGACGTGTCGGAATATACCCTGTGTTGCTTCGGCGGCGCCGGTGGTCAGCACGCCTGCCTGGTGGCCGACTCCCTGGGGATGAAGCGGGTCTATCTGCATCCGCACGCCGGCGTGCTCTCCGCCTTCGGTATGGGGCTGGCGGATCGCCGGCTGCTGCTGGATCAGGCTGTCGAGGCCCGGCTCGTGGCCGGGTTGATGCCGGATCTGGTGGCAGGACTGGATCAGCTGCAGGCCCGGGGGGTGGCGGAGATGCGGGGCCAGGGTGTGCCAGCCACGGCGATCCGTAGCGAATGGAAGCTGCGCCTGCGTTACCTGGGCTCGGATACCGCCCTGCTGATCCCGTTCGGTGAACTGGCGGCGATACAGCAGGGCTTTGAACAGGCCCATCAACAGCGCTTCGGCTTTGTCGCGGCCGACAAGCCCCTGGTGGTGGAGGCGATCCAGGTGGAGGTGATCGGTGCCGGTGAAGCGCCCGCGCAGGTAACCGGTGCCCGCTCTTCTGCCACCGGGGCGACGCCGGTGGCGGTCCACCCGACCGTGATGGATGGCACCCGCCGGGACACGCCGTTTTATATCCGCGAGCAGCTGCCGGTGGATCACCCGGTACAGGGCCCGGCGGTGGTGATTGAGCAGACCGGCACCATCGTGGTGGAACCGGGCTGGCAGGCGACGCTGGACCGGCACAACAATATGGTGCTGGAGCGCTACCTGCCGCTGCCCGAGCGGGTCGCTATCGGCACCCGGGTTGATCCGGTAATGCTGGAGATCTTCAACAATCTGTTCATGTCCATTGCCGAGCAGATGGGCATGGTGCTGGAGAACACCGCGGTGTCGGTCAATATCAAGGAGCGACTCGATTTTTCCTGCGCAGTGTTTGATCAACAGGGCGATTTGATCGCCAATGCGCCCCATATGCCGGTGCACCTTGGCTCCATGAGCGAGAGCATCAAGACGGTCATTCGGGAGCGGGCCGGCACCATGCAGCCGGGTGATGCCTACCTGCTGAACGACCCCTATAACGGCGGCACCCACCTGCCGGATGTCACCCTGATCAAGCCGGTCTTTGATCCGGCCGGCGAGTCGGTGATCTTCTACGTGGCTTCCCGCGGACACCACGCCGATATTGGCGGCATCACTCCGGGTTCCATGCCGCCGGACTCCACCTCGCTGGCCCAGGAGGGAATCCTGATCAGCAACATGAAGCTGGTGGATCGGGGACGCTTCTGCGAGCAGGAACTCCGGGAGCTGCTGGCCAGCGGACCCTGGCCGGCCAGAAATATCGACACCAACCTGGCTGATTTCCAGGCCCAGCTGGCGGCCTGTGAAAAGGGCGTGCAGGAGTTGATGCGCATGGTGGATCACTTCGGGCTCGACGTGGTGCACGCCTATATGGGGCATGTTCAGGACAATGCCGAGGAGTCGGTGCGACGGGTGCTGGACGTGCTGAACGATGGTGAGTACTGCTACGAGATGGATGATGGCCACCGGGTCTGTGTCAGGATCAGGCTGCACCGCAGGGAGCGGCGCGCCACCATCGATTTCAGCGGCACCAGCCCCCAGCACCCCGGCAACTACAACGCCCCGGCGGCGGTCTGCCGGGCGGCGGTCCTGTACGTGTTCCGGTGCCTGGTGGATGACATGATTCCCCTGAATGAGGGGTGCCTGAAGCCGCTGGAGCTGATTATTCCGCCCGGCTCCATGATCAATCCCGACCATCCGGCCGCGGTGGTGGCGGGTAACGTGGAGACCTCGCAAGTGATCGTGGATGCGCTGCTGGGGGCGCTCGGTGTGGCGGCCGCCTCCCAGGGCACCATGAACAACTTTACCTGGGGTAACCAGCAGTACCAGTATTACGAGACCATCTGTGGTGGGGCCGGCGCCACCCGGCAGCGGGATGGTACCTCCGCCGTGCATACCCACATGACCAACTCCCGGCTGACCGATCCGGAGGTGCTGGAGTGGCGCTTCCCGGTGCGCCTGGAATCCTTCGCCATCCGGTCCGGTTCTGGCGGAGCGGGGCGTTACCGGGGCGGCGATGGTACGGTCCGGCAACTCCGTTTTCTGCAGTCGATGACGGCCAATATCCTCGCCGGCCATCGCCGGGTGCCGCCCTATGGTGTGGCCGGTGGTCTGCCGGGGCAGGTCGGCCACAACTATGTGGAGCATGCTGATGGCCGGATCACCGAACTGGGTCACCAGGGGCAGGTTGAGATGGCGCCGGGGGATCTGTTTGTCATCAAGACTCCGGGTGGCGGCGGTTATGGCAGGGCGGAGGATTGAGGGTCTCGGAAGTTACCGGGTGATAAGCAACTATCCGATATTCTATCGAACTGGTTAGTGGCTTTGCGTAAGAATGGGGTTTCTGAGGACTCAAATTGAGGGTTTGGGGGCGGTTTATGCTAGTATCTGCCCTTTCCGACGCTTGTATCCCTGTCCGCATGAAACACTCCTGAAACCCGGGTATTTTCTTAACTCGTTGATAAGCTGAATTAATTATCCAGTACTGGGGCATGTAAGCCTGTTTGGCGGGTAGGGGCCGGAACCTTTAACCACTGACACCATCGGTAAGTAATCAACCACTGGTGGTAAGTTAATTGTCTGGCCTGCATTTTGCTTTGGTACTGCGTATCTGAATTCTGGAGGGCTTGGTTGGTCCCATGAGTAATGTAGCTGGCAACATTGAGGGGCGGGTGGATATCGGTTTGCGACTGTCCGATGGAATCGTGACAGGCGTAGATATCCACTCTTCCCGTCCCTTGCAGACGCCCCGGATTTTCGTCGGTAAAACGGTGGGGGAACTGCTACAGACGTTACCGCTGCTTTACAGCATCTGCGGGACTGCCCAGGCACAGGCGGCTGTCACAGCCTGTGAACAGGCGCTGGGTTACCCGGCAGAAACCCGCCGCTGGTCATCCCGGGAGAAACTGGTCTGGCTGGAGACCGCCAAAGAGCACCTGTGGCGGGTGTTGCTGGATTGGCCCGGTTTTATCGGATTACCCACCGCTGCCGCTGCCGTGGCACAGATGCTGCTGCTGATCAAGCGGTTCCGGCATATCAGCTATCCCAATGAGCGTCCCTTCGTGCCAGGCATCATGCCCGGGGTCGAGGGTGGCAGCGAGATCGACGGAATAATTGCTGAAGTTGATCGGCTGCTGCAGGATCAGGTATTCGGCATGCGCCCGGATAAGTGGCTTGAAATGGAGAGCGGTGACGCGCTTCTGCAGTGGGCCGCTGAGAGTCAGTCAACGGCCGCCCGCATGTTGCAGTACCTGGTGGATAGGGAGTGGGCCTCGCTGGGTTCCGCCACCGTCAGCGCCCTGCCACCCATTGAACAGGCCTTTCTGCAGCAGCAGCTGGAGTCGGCGGATGCCGATGGTTTTATTGCCCAACCACAACTGAATGGCGAATGCCGTGAAACATCGCCTTTCACCCGAACGGCCCATACGCCCCTGGTGGCGGCGGTTGAACAGCAGTACGGTTCCGGTTTGCTGGCGCGCTTCTGTGCCAGGCTGGTGGAACTGGCCGGAATACCGGGTAGACTACGCGGCGGGACGGATGACGGCCGTGCCATGCAGGCGGGGTTGCCGGAACATTGCGGCATTGCCCAGGTTGAAGCGGCGCGTGGCCGTCTGGTACATCGGGTGCAACTCGCCGACGGCAAGATCGCCCGTTACCAGATTCTGGCCCCCACAGAGTGGAATTTTCACCCGACCGGTGTGCTGGCACAGGGCCTGATGGGACTGGCCGTCACGTCGGTGGAGACACTGCGGCAGCAGGCGGCCCTGTTGGTCAACGCGATCGATCCCTGCGTGGGATACGAGTTGCACATCGAACAGGATTGAAAATTTCCAGGATCGAACGACTGGCCAGGGAGGGCCAGGCTGGAACCAGGCTACAGGGAAGTATCGAAGCAACAGGCTAGATGTATGCACGAAATGTCGATATGTGAAGGTATCCTCCAGGTCATGGAGGAGCAGGCCGCCAGCCAGCAGTTCAGCCGGGTCAAGTCGGTGTGGCTGGAGATCGGCCCGCTGGCGGGTGTGGAGCTGGATGCATTGCGTTTCGGTTTCGATGTGGTGACCCGGGACAGCCTGGCCGATGGCGCCCGGCTGGAGATTATCGAGATGCCCGGGACGGCCTGGTGCCTGGAGTGTTCCAAAAGCGTGCCGATTCGGCAGCGCTTTGACGCCTGCCCCGAGTGTGGCAGTTTTCAATTACAGATTACCGGCGGCGATGAGCTGCGAATCAAAGAACTGGAGGTGGACTGATGTGTACCGTATGTGGCTGTGGTGAAGGCGAAACACGAATCGAAGGGCAGGACGCGGGGCACGCGCATCACCATCATCCTCATGGGGATCATGTCCATCCCCGTGACCATGATCACGAACATCTCCATGTCCACGGCGAGCTGGATCAGGTCCATGTTCCAGGTCATCACGACCACGATCATGACCATGACCATGAACACAGCCATGCCCACGAAGGGCATGACCACAATGGCCATGATCACCACGATTACGGTCAGGGACCGGCCCACGCCCACGCGCCCGGTATGAGCCAGTCGCGCATGGTGCAGATTGAACAGGATATCCTGGGCAAAAATAACGAGTATGCCGCCATCAACCGGCAGCTGTTCCAGGACCGGCAGATCCTGGCACTGAACCTGGTCTCCAGCCCCGGCTCCGGCAAGACCACCCTGCTGGCCCGCAGTATCAATGATCTGAAAGACGAGTTGCCGATTTCAGTCATCGAGGGCGATCAGCAGACCGCCAACGACGCGGATCGTATCCGTGAAACCGGGGTCCCGGCACTGCAGATCAATACCGGCAAGGGGTGTCACCTGGATGCCCACATGGTCGGTCATGCCCTGGAGAGTCTGCAGCCGGAAGAGGCGAGCCTGCTGTTTATCGAGAATGTGGGCAACCTGGTCTGCCCGGCGGCATTCGACCTGGGTGAGGCACACAAGGTGGCCATCCTGTCGGTGACCGAGGGCGAGGACAAGCCGCTGAAGTACCCGGACATGTTCCACGCGGCCAACCTGATGATCCTGAACAAGACGGACCTGCTGCCCTATCTCGATTTCGATGTGGATAAATGCATCAGCTATGCCCGGCGGGTCAATCCCGATATTGAAGTGATACAGCTGTCGGCCAAGAGCGGTGAAGGGATGGCCGAGTGGTATGCCTGGATTCAGACCCGGATGGCATAGGCCTCCGCCGCTTAATGCAGCCAAAGCGGATGTTGTGCTTGTCTGATCGGCCCGGGACGGGCCTCGGACTGGCTGGGGGACGGGTTTAATCGCAGTCGATCCCAGCCCGCATGCGTGGTTTCGATCGCTAACAATCTAGAGGTGTTACGGCAATGTGTCTGGCGATTCCCGGAAAAGTAGTCGAAATTGACACCGAGACGGATATGGCCGTCGTCTCGGTGGGTAATGTGAAGAAAGCGGTCTCCACCGCCCTGGTGGAGGATGTGGCGCTTGGTGACTTCCTGCTGATTCACGTGGGCTACGCCCTCAACAAGATCAGCCCGGAGGAGGCGGCCAACACCCTCAAGCTGTTTGAAGAGGCGGGCATGGGTGTGGAGGCATTATGAAATATGTCGACGAGTTCCGTGCCAAAGAGACAGCGCAGAAACTCGCCCGGGCCATAAGCGCCGAAGCGCGCCCGGAGCGCGGTTACAACCTGATGGAGTTTTGTGGCGGCCATACCCACGCCATTTTCCGTTATGGCGTGCAGGATCTGCTGCCGGATAACGTGCGACTGGTACATGGGCCCGGCTGTCCGGTCTGTGTCCTGCCGATTGCCCGTATCGACATGGCCATCGCCATGGCCGAGCAGCACGGTGTCACCCTCTGCTCCTACGGGGACATGCTGCGGGTACCCGCCTCCCAGCGCAAAAGCCTGCTCAAGGCGAAGGCGGGCGGCGCGGATATCCGCATGGTCTACTCCACCCAGGATGCGCTCAACATCGCCCGCAAGCAGCCGGATAAACAGGTGGTCTTTTTCGCCATCGGCTTCGAGACCACCACGCCACCCACTGCCGTCGCCATCAAACAGGCCCAGGCCATGGGGCTGGAGAATTTCTCGGTTTTCTGCAACCACGTCCTGACCCCCGCCGCCATCCAGAACATCCTGGAGTCACCGGAAGTGCGGGAGCTGGGTACGGTTTCTATCGACGGATTTCTCGGTCCGTCCCATGTCAGTTCCATCATCGGCAGCCAGCCCTACGAGTTCTTTGCCGAGGAGTTCCAGCGCCCGGTGGTGATCGCCGGCTTTGAACCGCTGGATGTGATGCAGTCGATCCTGATGCTGGTGCGCCAGCTGAACGCGGGACGGCACGACGTGGAGAACGAGTACACCCGGGTCGTCTCCCCGGAGGGCAATATCAAGGCGAAACGGCTGGTGGCGGAGATCTTCGAGCTGCGCCGTTCGTTCGAGTGGCGTGGTCTGGGGCTGGTGCCCTACAGCGCCCTGCGTATCAAAAAGCCCTTTGCCGCGTTCGATGCCGAGCTGCGCTTCCCGGTGGAAGAGGTGCCGGCCAACGACGTGAAGGGCTGCGAATGCCCGGCGATCCTGCGCGGGGTGAAGCGACCCACCGACTGCAAGCTGTTCGGTACGGTCTGCACCCCGGAGAATCCCATGGGCTCCTGCATGGTCAGCTCCGAGGGCGCCTGTGCCGCCTACTGGACCTACGGGCGGTTCCGGGAGCAGGCGGCTTCGTAAACGCCCGCGGGGCAGGCAGAACGGAAACGCGGGATGGGACATCGCACAACCCATCGCGACTAAAAAAAGAATCAAGAGGAATTGGCCAAGCGCATGAATAAAAAACGCTACACCAGTCGACTGGATCTGAAGAACGGCACCGTGGACATGACCCATGGCAGCGGCGGCCGGGCCATGGCCCAGTTGATCGATGAACTGTTTGTCGGTGCCCTGGACAATGAACTGCTGCGCCAGGGTAATGATCAGGCGATTTTTGATGTACCCAAAGGGCGCATGGTGATGAGTGTGGATGGGCATGTGATCTCGCCGCTGTTCTTCCCCGGCGGCGACATCGGCTCCCTCTCGGTACACGGCACGGTCAACGATGTGGCCATGTCCGGGGCCAGGCCGCTCTACCTGTCGGCCGGTTTTATCCTGGAAGAGGGCTTTCCCCTGGCCGACCTGAAACGCATTGTGGAGAGCATGGCGGCGGCGGCCAACGCGGCCGGCGTGCCGGTGATAACCGGCGATACCAAGGTGGTGGAGAAGGGCAAGGGTGATGGCGTATTCATCACCACCACCGGTATTGGCGTGGTGCCGGAGGGGATCAACATCTCCGGTGACCTGGCGCGCCCCGGTGACCGGATCCTGGTCTCCGGCAGTATCGGTGATCACGGCGTGGCAATCATGTCGAAGCGGGAAAATCTGAGTTTTGAAACCGCCGTTGAGTCGGACTCCCAGTCGCTGCACGACCTGGTGGCCGATATGGTGGCGGCGGTGCCGGCCATTCACTGTCTGCGTGATCCGACCCGCGGTGGACTGGCCACCACGCTGAACGAGATTGCCCGGCAGTCGGGCGTCGGCATGCAGTTGCAGGAGGAGGCCATCCCGATGAAGCCCGAGGTCCATGCGGCCTGTGAGTTGCTGGGACTCGATCCCCTCTACGTGGCCAACGAAGGGAAACTGATCGCCATCTGCGCCGCCCCGGATGCGGAGCGCTTGCTGGCGGTGATGCGTGCCCACCCCAAGGGGGCCGAGGCCGCCATCATCGGAGAAGTGATCGAGGATGAGCACAACTTTATCCAGATGGAGACCAGTTTTGGCGGCAGCCGGGTTGTGGACTGGCTGGCCGGGGAACAGTTACCAAGAATCTGCTGATCGGGAATGCCTATGAAGATCCTGCTGTTAACACACGCCTTCAACAGCCTGAGCCAGCGGCTGCATATCGAACTGAAGCGGCGCGGCCACCAGGTCTCGGTGGAGTTCGATATCAATGATGCGGTGACCCAACAGGCGGTGGAACTGTTCCAGCCTGAACTGATCGTGGCACCCTTTCTCAAGCGCGCCATTCCGGAGACGATCTGGCGACACCACACCTGCCTGATCGTGCATCCCGGTATTAAGGGTGACCGGGGACCATCGGCGCTGGACTGGGCAATACTCAAGGGTGAAGCGGAGTGGGGTGTCACGGTGTTGCAGGCCAATGCCGAGATGGACGCGGGTGATATCTGGGCCAGCATCAACTTCCCCATGCGCCCGGTCAGCAAGGCGAGTCTCTATCGCAACGAGGTGACCGATGCCGCCTTGCAGGGAGTGCTGCTGGCGGTGGCGCGGATGACGCAGGGGACGTTCAGCCCGGAGCCGCTGGATTACAGCCGGCCCGATGTGAAGGGGTGCCTGCAGCCGCTGATGCGCCAGGCCGACCGGCGCATCGACTGGCAGCAGGACAGCACCGAAACCGTGCTGCGCAAGATCCGCAGTGCGGACGGTTTTCCCGGTGTTCAGGATGAGATCCTGGGGCAGGAGGTGATGCTTTACGACGCCCATCCCGCCGACGGCCTGCAGGGTGAACCGGGTAGCCTGCTGGGGCGCAGTGGTGAGGCGATCTGCCGGGCCACTGCAGACGGCGGGGTCTGGATCGGCCACCTGCGGGACAAGCAGGGTCCCCATCCGTTCAAACTGCCGGCCATCCGGGTATTGGGCGATCGCATTGCCGATCTGCCGGAGCTTGCCGACGGTTACAGTGACATACGCTACGAAGAGCGGGGCCGGGTCGGCTACCTGCACTTTCCATTCTATAACGGTGCCATGAGCACCGGGCAGTGCAACCGGTTGCGTGAGGCCTACGTGCAGGCGCGCACTCGGGATACCCGGGTGATCGTGCTGATGGGGGGACCGGATTTCTGGTCCAACGGTATCCACCTGAACAGTATCGAAGCGGCGGAGAGCCCGGCCGATGAGTCCTGGGCCAATATCAACGCCATCAACGATCTGGCGCGGGAGATTATCACCACGGAGAGCCATCTCACGGTGTCGGCCCTGCAGGGGAATGCGGGTGCCGGCGGCGTGTTCCTGGCGCGGGCGGCGGACCAGGTCTGGGCTCGCGACGGGGTGGTGCTCAATCCCCATTACAAGGATATGGGCAACCTGTACGGCTCCGAGTACTGGACCTATCTGCTGCCCAAGCGGGTCGGTGCGGAACGGGCCCGGCGCATCACCCAGGGGCGGTTGCCCATGGGGACCGACGAGGCCTGTGAACTGGGCCTGCTGGATGATCATTTTGGCCAGGACAACGGTCACTTTCTGGAACAGCTGCAACAGCGCGCCGAGGCACTGGCCGAGGGCGACGATTTTGCTCAGCGGCTGGATCGCAAGGTGCAGGCGCGCCGTGCCGATGAGCAGGAGAAGCCCCTGGAAGCCTATCGCCAGGAAGAACTGGAGCGCATGAATCTGAACTTCTATGGCTTTGATCCCAGTTATCACGTGGCCCGTTACAACTTTGTCTACAAGGTGCCCAAGTCCCGAACACCGGTGACCATTGCGGAGCACCGGGATCTGTCCCGACGTTCTAACCCGGACTGGAGTAAGGCGTCATGAACAGGAAGGTAACCCTGCTGATAGTGGATGACGAAGTACGCGGACTGGAGGCGCTGGTGCGCATCCTGGATGATGACTTCGATGTGAAGACCGCCACCAATGCACGGGATGCGGAAGAGATTCTGGAGCGGGAGTGGGTCAACATCGTACTCTGCGACCAGCGTATGCCGGAGACCACCGGTGTCGAGTTCCTGACCAAGGTGCGGCAGCAGTGGCCGGACGTGGTGCGCATGATCCTGTCCGGCTATACCGATGCGGAGGATATCATCCAGGGCGTCAACGAGGCCGGTATCTATCAGTACATCACCAAACCATGGCACCCGGACAGCCTGCTGCTGACCCTGAAAAATGCCGCCCACCTGTTTCACCTGCAGCGGGAGAACGAGCTGCTCAATATCGAGCTGAAACGCAATCCCGAGGTGCTGGAACAGAAGGTCAGCCACAAGCGTAAACAGCTCAAGCAGCAACACTGCAGCAACGATGGCATCGTGCGGGCCAAAGGGAGCCCGATGGACAAGGTGTGCGCCAAGGTGAACCGGGTATCACCCTTTGATGTGACGGTACTGCTGTCCGGTGAGTCCGGTACCGGCAAGGAGCTCTGCGCCCGGGCGCTGCACTATAACAGCCTGCGCGGTGACAAACCCTTCGTGGTGGAGAACTGTGCGGCGCTGCCGGATGAGTTGCTGGAGAGCGAACTGTTCGGCTACAAGCGCGGCGCTTTTACCGGGGCGGTTGAAGACCGGGCCGGTCTGTTTGAGCGGGCCGATGGCGGGACCATTTTCCTGGATGAGATCGGCGAGGTCTCCCCCGCCTTTCAGGTCAAACTGCTGCGGGTACTCCAGGAGGGGGAGATCCGGCCACTGGGTTGTGCACAGCGGCGTAACGTGGATGTACGCATCATCGCCGCCACCAACAAGGATCTTGAAGTGGAGGTGCGGGCCGGCCGTTTCCGTCAGGATCTCTACTACCGGCTCTCCACCATTGCCATCAACCTGCCGCCGCTGCGGGATCGCAAAATGGATATTCCGCCGATTGCCCACGCCCTGCTGCAATCGGCCATGCGCTCCCTGAACAAGCAGGTGGAGGGCTTCACCGATGAAGCCCTGGCCTGCATGCAGGCGTATGACTGGCCGGGTAATGTGCGCGAACTGCAGAACGAGATACAGCACATGCTGGTGATGAGTGACGAGCCGCTGCTGAGCGCGGACCTGCTGTCGCCCCGGGTGTTGCGTGCCGCCCCCCGGGAAGACGAGGCACAACTGGATCTGCTCTCGTCCCTGGATGGCACCCTGAAGGAGCGCATCGAATCGATCGAGGCGCGCATACTGCGCGAGTCCCTGATCCGGCATCGCTGGAACAAGAGCCAGACGGCGCGTGATCTGGGACTGTCACGGGTGGGTCTGCGCAGCAAGCTGGAGCGTTACGGGTTGGAGCAGAACACCCAGGTGGACGAACTTCGCAGTGAGGGCGGCAAGCGTGCGGTCGGCCGCTGAACGGTAGCTGTTGCGCTATTCAGAGTTGCCACAGGGCGAGAATATCCCGGGTTCATGGAGTGACCAGGAGGAGTGGTTAGCATGGTGATTGATCCTGGCGTCAAGGACGCCGACAGTCTGGTTTCCCGGCTGGGTTCGGGTGGTCAGGCAATGGGTTCCAGTAGCGAAGAGGCCTGGATCGAGGTGATCCAGAAGATGGACCTGGTCTATGCCGACCTGGTCCGCTACCAGGTGGAGCTGGAAGAGAAGAACAGCGCGCTGGAGGAGGCACAACGCTTTATCGAAAGCGTGCAGGCGTCGATGACGGACGTGCTGATCGTGTGTGACATACAGGGTCGCATCCAGCAGGCCAATACGGCGCTGGAACGGATTACCGGGCGTACAGCGGAGACCCTGTTGAACCACTCGTTCAAGGAGCTGTTTGCCGAGTCGTCCCAGATGCTGGCGGATGAGTTTGCCGACAAGATCCGGTCCGAAACCGTGTATGACTGCGAGGTCAACCTGATCAGTGCCGACGGTACGCCCACGCCCCTGGCCATGAATTGCAGTTCCCGGTATGACCATGATGGTCGCCTGGTGGGGATGGTGTTAATCGGTCGTCCGGTGGGCGAACTGCGGCGTGCTTATGAAAAACTGCACGCCACCCACAAGGAGCTGAAACAGGCCCAGGAGCAGCTGGTTCACTCGGAGAAAATGGCCTCCTTGGGCCGACTGGTGGCGGGGGTCGCCCATGAGCTGAACAACCCGATCAGTTTTGTGTTCGGCAACATGCATGCCCTGAAACGCTACGGCGAGCGTATCACCCGCTATCTGGATGCGATCCATGCGGGCGTTGGCGGGGAAGCGTTGGCGGCACAGCGCCGGGAGCTGAAGATCGACCATATCCTGGCCGATATCGGTTCGCTGATCGATGGCACCCTGGAGGGGGCCGAACGGGTCAGCAATATTGTGCAGGATCTGCGCCGCTTCTCCGGCAATCAGCAGGAGGATGTGAAGCCGCTGCGATTGGCGCCGGTGGTGATCACCGCGGTGGACTGGGTGGTCAAGGCCGCCCGACGGAAACCGGATGTGAGGCTGGAGATACCGGACGAGTTACAGGCGGTGGGCACCAAGGGGTTGATCCACCAGATCCTGGTCAACCTGGTGCAGAACGCCATTGACGTGATGGAACCCATGGAAGATCCACGGCTGGTGATTCGTGGCTGGCAGGACCAGAAGGATGTGCGGATTGAAGTGCGGGATTTCGGGCCGGGTATTCCCTCGGGAGACCTGATGCGGGTGTTTGATCCCTTCTTTACCACCAAGGATGTGGGCAAGGGGACCGGGCTGGGGCTCTATATCAGTTACGGTCTCGCCAGTGACCAGGGCGGTTCGCTGGTTGCCTCAAATCATCCGGAGGGGGGCGCGCTGTTTACCCTGATCCTGCAAGCGGTCTGAATGGGATTTCAACCCGTCCGTTACTTTTAACAAACCCTGGCGCTGTGCAGGGTGGAGCGGCTTTATATGTCAACCAGGACGCAACAACCGGGCGTGACCGTCGAGCGCGGCCGCCCGTAACTGACTACCTATATGAAGGATCAGTCCATGAATCAACAGAACGGCTTTAACCTGCTCTGGCTGCAGTCGGGCGGTTGTGGCGGCTGCAGTCTGTCCCTGCTCAACGCCGAATCTCCCAACCTGCTGCATACCCTGGAGGGCGCCGGCATCCACCTGCTGTGGCATCCCATGCTCAGTGAAGAGTCCGGTTCCGAGATGGTGCGCATGCTGGAGGCGATCCTGGCCGGAGAGATCAGGCTCGATGCGCTCTGTTTCGAAGGCGCTGTCATGTGTGGTCCCAATAACACCGGCCGGTTTCATATGCTGGGCGGAACCGGTCGCTCCATGCGGGACTGGGTGCAGGATCTGTCCGCGGTGGCCGGTTATACCCTTGGGATTGGTACCGGCGCCAGCTTCGGTGGTATTACCGCCGGGGGAGGCAATCCCACCGATGCCTGTGGCCTGCAGTTTGCCGAGACCGAACGGGGCGGCGTGCTGGGGGAGGCATACCGTTCCACCCGTGGCCTGCCGGTGATCAACGTGGCGGGTTGTCCCACCCATCCCAACTGGATCACCGAAACCCTGATGCAGCTGGCCCTGGGGGAGTTCAGTGAAGCCGATCTGGATGAGTGGCAGCGCCCGCGCGGCTACGCCGATCATCTGGTGCATCACGGCTGTCCACGGAACGAGTTTTATGAATTCAAGGCGAGTGCCGAGGAGCACTCCCAGCTCGGTTGCATGATGGAACACATGGGTTGTCTCGGCACCCAGGCGCATGCCGATTGCAACACCCGGTTATGGAACGGCGAAGGCTCCTGTCTGCGGGGCGGTTACGCCTGTATCAACTGTACCGCACCCGGCTTCCAGGAGCCCGGGCACCCGTTCCAGGAGACCCCCAAGTTTGCCGGTATCCCGATCGGCCTGCCCACCGATATGCCGAAGGCGTGGTTTGTCGCCCTGGCGTCCCTCTCCAAGGCCGCCACTCCGCACCGGCTGCGCCAGAACGCGGTGTCGGACCACATTGTTGTACCACCACAGACCCGTAAGAAGGGACACCATGAGTAAGCTGATTGTCGGGCCTTTTAATCGGGTCGAGGGCGATCTGGAGGTGCAGATCGAGACGACCGACGGTGTGGTTCAGAACGCCTGGGTGGTCTCCCCCATGTATCGCGGTTTTGAGCAGATCCTGCACGGCAAGGATCCGCGTGATGCACTGATCTACACGCCGCGCATCTGTGGTATCTGCTCGGTCTCCCAATCCATTGCAACGGCCGATGCGCTGGCGCAGGCGGGTGGCATTGAACGGCCCAGGAATGGCGAGCTGGCACTGAACCTGATACATGCCTGTGAAAATCTGGCCGATCATTTCACCCACTTTTATCTCTTTTTTATGCCCGACTTTGCCCGGGACATCTACCGGGATGAGCCCTGGTTCGGTGCTGTGGCCGAACGCTTCAAGGCGGTCAGGGGACGGGCGGCGCCCGATGTCATGCAGGCCCGTGCCGAGCTTATGCACTTGATGGGCATCATGGCCGGCAAGTGGCCCCACACCCTGGGGATTCAGCCCGGTGGCAGTACCCGCAGCATAGAAGCCAAGGAGAAGGTCCGCCTGCTGTCCATCCTGAGCGGCTTTCGGCGTTTTCTGGAACAGCGGCTGTTCAATGCGCCACTGGAGCAGATGCTTGAGATCGGCAACCAGCAGCAGCTGGATGATTGGCTGGCGGCGGGAGATCCGACGCAGAGTGATTTCCGACGCCTGTTGCAACTGGCCCGGGATCTGCAACTGGATCAACTGGGTCAGACCGGCGGCCGGTTCATGAGCTACGGCGTCTATCCGTTGGAAGGGAAGCGCCTGTTCCGTTCCGGTCTCTGGTATGAGGGTGTGCTGAATGAGCTGGATACAAGCCGGATTACCGAAGATATCAGCCACAGCTGGATGGAGGGACAGGCTGAACCCCAGCACCCCTTTCAGGGCGTGACCCTGCCCGGCAGCAATCCGGATGAGGGTTACAGCTGGTGCAAGGCGCCCCGCCTGGATGGCGAAGTGGTGGAAGTGGGGGCGCTGGCCCGCCAGCTGATCGACGGCCAGCCGTTGATCAATGACCTGGTGAACCGCAGTGGCAGCAACGTGCGCAACCGGGTGATCGCCCGTCTGCTGGAGCTGCCCCGGGTATTGATCGAGATGGAGCAGTGGGTGCGCCAGCTGAAACCCAACGAGCCCTTCTGTAGCGATAGCCGCGCGATGCGGGAGGCGGAGGGATGTGGCCTGACCGAGGCGGCCCGTGGCAGCCTGGGACACTGGGTGCGTATCAAGAACGGCCGTATTCTCAATTACCAGATCATTGCGCCCACCACCTGGAACTTCTCTCCGCGGGATCAACAGGGCGTTTGTGGGCCGCTGGAGCAGGCGCTGATCGGCGCGCCGGTGCGGGAAGGTGAGCGGGAGCCGGTGGCGGTACAGCACATCGTGCGGTCATTTGATCCCTGCATGGTCTGTACAGTGCATTAGTCCGGCTTGCCGGGTGTGGTCCAAGGCGTATCAAGTGGCGGCTGATTGATCCGCTTGCCCCGGCACTCCCTGAACTCCACTCGACGTGATCAGCGTAACGGTCGGTCGTGACTCTGTAATAAGCCCCCTTAGGTAGTATGGTTAAACGGGTTTGGTCGGCTCGAGCTGGGGATTTTTGACCGCTTATCACCACGGAATGCCGGCTGTACCAAACCCTCTTGACAGCAGCACGGCTAGCCGCTATAGCATGGGCACACTGTTCCCATTCCCACCCCACAACATTACATAAGAGATGGAGGAGCGGTCGTGTCAAATGGCCGTACAGCGAGATAATGAGTTATCAGATTACACTGCAACTGGAGGATGTGTCGGGGGCAATTGCCCGCGTGATGAGCTGTCTTCGTAAACTCGGCCTTGGGGTCGTAAACCAGACTTTTCAACAGCGCCCGGAGGGTGGGCGCAACCTGGTCCTGGAAGTCGAGGGCCCGGTACTGGACGATACACAACTGCGCACACCCCTGGAGGCGGTCAAGGGCGTTGCTGCCCTGTTAAAGGGGGGGCTGTCAGCTGAGCCCGCACCCGCCGCTCAGCCGGAAACCAAAGCGAAAAGCGAGCCCAAAGCCGAGGATACCCGCTACAAGAACAAGGACTCGGAAGCCGGCGACCCGGAAATCCGTGATCGCATGCTGATCTTCTCTCTGCTCAGCCGTTATCCCAATATCTCCGCCCGACTGGTGGAGATTCACGGTTCTATTCCGGAAGAGGACCGGGAGCAGCGGATGATGGAGCTGGGGCAGGGATTTGGTACCCATCTCTACCGGAATCTGAAACTGAAGCGGCCCATTGGCGAATTGCGTACGGCCATCGAGCTGGTGCTGGTGCCGGCCCTTTCCCCGCTGGTGCAGATCTCACAATACAGCGACGGGGTTCGGGTCAGTGGCTACACCCGCAACATGAAACATGCGGCAAACAAGCCGGAGTGCTGTAACTTTATTGAAGGTACTATCCAGGGCCTCCTGGACAGTTCCGAAGATTTACCCCCGTATCACGCCGAAAAGGCGAATTGTATGCACGATGGTGCTGGTAGTTGCGAGTACCAACTCTCTCCCGCTTCCTGACCTGGTGTAAATCCTATCGGCGTTACTCGTCGCCACGGAGGGCGCGAACTGCCAGGCCTTAGCCTATTCGTATTGTTGATATCCCATTCTCCGTTCTCCCGGAACTGCAACTCTCCAACGCCAAATTGACCCAGGTTCACCTGCAGGCAGAGGGATCACCCTCGCTCGTTTGCTCCATTTTTAACCGCTAAACCTGTGCCGGTTTACTGCTATGGGTAAAGGTGGCCGCAAATACTTGCGGGACCGCAGGTATTACAACGGGTTAAATGAAAAGAAGATTGGCCCAGGTCTATTCCAAGGGCCTTGAAAGAGGGGGGATGGTTCTCCTCGCTATCCACAAGGAGAACCATCTCATTCAGCCGGTAATAACCGTTCTGCTGGGTTATCGATTAGATTTGTGTCCCGTGCCACAGAACGGTTTAGCGCAGAGGTTCTCGTAGCAGTTTACTTTCGCATCGATGGAGCACTTGTACTGCCCTTTCTGCGATGCTGACTCCTTGCAAACCGGCTGTGGGGCCCACCGAATTTCCGCCTTCATTGAACTGCCGCAGAATGCGCTGGCTTGATTTTCAAGATTGACGTGTGCCAAATCGAACGCAACTTCATAATTGTGGTATTGCTCGGTCTTGCCCGTGAATGGATAATCGCGGCCGGAACCCACATACCGATTAGTCTTGGACTGCGCTTTCTCCATGGGATTGGTTGCCTTAGCCTGCTGTGCAAGGCTGCTCTGTGTGGCGGTTCCGTTATAACCGGACGCTGACCTCCCGGAGTTCACGTTTTGCTGACCGGCCAGCTGTTTGGTTTTGGCCTGTGCCTGGGCAATGGCGTCCCGGGTGCTCAGGCGGGTTGGCTTCTTGCCGCCGATGTAGACCTTGCTGCTACCGGTCGTATCGAGCGACTGTAATGGCATTGCCACTGGGCGGATGATCGGGGTCTGCGGCGCAGCGACGACGGGTTTTTGGTTCGCAAAGTAGGTCGCGTTACGGGCTTTTACTTCAGCGATCTGCGCATCGACCGCCTTACGAGATGCGATCATGCTGCGCATGATCGAATTGCTTTGTGCCTGCCTGGCATTTAGATCGGCATTCAGGGAGGTCCGCAGTTTGCTCAGGAACTGGGCCATCGCCGCATCTTTTCTGGCTTGTTCCTGCCGTTCAGCCAGGGAGAAGAGGGCATCTTTGAGGGCAATAGCTTGGTCGTAATAGGTTTCCTCCAGTTTATCCATGGAGTCCCTAAGATTCTGCCTGAAGCCGCTGACGGCTGACACTAATTTATCCATGCGCTGCGGGTCGGCCTGGCATGCGCTGTTGCTGACATTGCTATAGCGCTTGAGGGTATCCAGGCGCTGGCCGATGTCCCGTTCCATGCTGACCAGGTCATTCCAGACCATTTTTTCAAAGGTGGTGACCGGGGTGTACGAGGGATTTCTCTTGATTTTATAAACCGCAACGCTCGTATGGGTCCAGATTTCCAGCTGACTCTCATAGTCGGACAGCCGCCTGTCGATTTGCGGGTTAAAACGCAGCGCTTCTTCAGCATTTTTGACAGCGGTAGCCATTTGGTCACAAACCTGCTGATCCTGACCCCGGTTGGCGAAGGCGACCAGTTTTTCCGAAAACGCATCCTCACCCGTGGCCAGGGCAGTGAGTGTGGCCTCGGGCTCGACGGTCTCATCCACCATAAAGGCGTCGACCGCCCAGCGGTAGAACGCTTCCTTGGGGAACTTGCTGCCAGTCAACAGGTAGGTACTGCGACGATCAATGTCCGACCAGACGTTAATGATGAACTGTTTGGGGGAAAGCTGCGTTAACACGGTCAGCGGGAATCCCGGCCGCTCCGGGTCGCACTGCCCGGTGAGTACAACCATCCCCTCCGTCTTGCCCAGGCACTGCTGATTCACGGCCAGTTGCCCGTTCATCACGATGTCCCGCAACGAGGGCAGTGTCAGGATCGGTGAGTGATTTCGATGATGCTCGCCGGGATGAGGCAGCAGGTAGGAGTGGTCGGTCATTGGACTGTAGAGAAAGGCTGACTGTCCTGAGCTTACTCTGGCATACGTTTTGTACTTGAATTTATAGCCGGAATACCAGCCTTTTTCGGGGGCAAAGGGCTTGAGTAACAGATGGTCGGGATTGATCTTTTTCTGCTTCAGCAAATCATAAAGCGAATACTCCCGGGCGAACAATGTACGTCCGCGATACAACATCTTCTCTGCGACCTGACCGGGTTTGGGCAATACGAACTCGAACTGAGGCAGGCCAGTTCCACGCGTGGTGACTGCGGCCCTGTCCTTTGTGGCGGGCGCAAGCACAACATCTCGGCTGGTCCGCTGGATAGCGGACACGTAATGGTATTCGCGGGAACGCCCGATACCAAACCAACGCGAAGCATAGCTAGTGATCTTATAGTCCTTCGCGACAATACGCCCTGACGCATCGTACTCTGTTTCGAAACCCTCCAGAAGCACTTTGGGACTGGTTTGTGTTTCACCAAACAGTTCCGATTTAAATTGGGTCGCCAAAAAGGTTCCCTCGTACACGACTTTTCGGCCGTCGTCGGAAGGCGAGATCAGGCGGCCAATATAGGGCACGGCCTCCTCACGGTTTTTCTTCCAGCGCACCATATAGCCAGAGAACTTCATGAACTGGTCGGTCTTGAACGTCTTGATGCCCTCAAAATAGAACTTGGAGACTTTGTAGGGTTTGCCAGGTTCGGTCAGGAACAGGTCGTAATTCTTTTTATGCGCAATAAACAGCAGACCATCATCCACGCGTTTATATTGCGACAGATCGACGTTGTTAAGGGGGTGATACAACGGGTCTTTGAAGTTGTTTGAAACGGGGGCGGCAGCCTGGGTTGGTTTCGGCTTTGCCAATGTGGCCTTTTGGGTGACAGTGGGTACACAGCCGGTTAACAGGACAACGAACAGCGCCGCGAACGCGGGACGAATTAGCTTTAACATGGTGATGATCTTTAACAGTGGCAGAGAATACACAAAATCTTTTTTCTTAAACTTTAAGCGAATTAAATAGATCGGCGCAACTCGATTTTTCCGGTAAGGGGTAACCCGCTATCGCAACGGTGGATTCTCTGGCCGACAAGAAAGCGGTGTCGATTGAGCGTGTCAAACAGCTGGGTCCCGGAACATGAAATCAGCTTCAAACACGGACCAAAACGACTCATCATCCAACAAAGGTTGTTCTCTGCCAGGACGTTATAAATCCGCGCTTGGCTGGAATTACAGGTGCAACCAAGGGTTGATAGGCTGTCGCACCAATCTGGTGCTGCGGGTTGTGATGCCGCGAACCTATGTGGAGGTGCAGCGTGGCATTGTCCGGGAGGAATAGGCGTGGACAGGGCGCTTGTTGACAGGTGAATCCGGGCCGCCCAAGGCGGGCGAAAGCAGTTTAGTACGGAAAAACTTTCCTTTCCGTTAATCAATAAAAGGCCTGTCTAAAACCCTGCCAAATATCAGGTAGTAATAGCCGGTCATTTTTAATACCAGCAATCTTTTTTTGTCGTGATGTGCATAGCGTTAACTGCGCAAACGCTCTGAGACTGGTCAGTGGATTCGCATAACAGGCACACCTGACAACTTATCTTCGCCTGCGTGTTCGGGCAAATCTCCCGTCGTTATTCCCTTCCTATAGGAAAATTTCCCGATATCTGGTTTTTGGTTATTGACTGAATTAATGGAGTATTTATCGAGCAATCAATTGGTTGCGGTGTTTTTTAACGGTTGGCATCGGATTTGCTCTAGTCGCTGGACGCGCCACGCCAGTGGTTCGATAAAAAAACAATACACAAATTAATTGATTTCACGATTAACGCAATAGGAGGTTAAGTATGGCCGATATAGTACGGCGAAAGTTCCTGAAAATAACCGGGAGTGGTGCGGCATTGGGCGCGATGGTCGCAAGCGGATTGCTGGTGCCGAAGATCTCGCTTGGTAAGTCATTTGCCAATGCGTTTGAATTCCACACGGTTGATGAAGTGTTGAACGAACTGTTCGATACAACCACCACGACCCCCAGCGACGCCATCACCGTGGTGGCTCCCGACATTGCGGAGAACGGTACCGTGGTGCCGTTTACGGTCAGGACAAAACTGCCGAATATTCAGTCGATCACCATTATCGCTGAAAAAAATCCCTACCCCTTGGCGGCCAGTTTCGAGATGGGTAACAACACAGCGGGACACATCGCTACCCGTATAAAACTGGGTAAGACCCAGGATATCTGGGCTGTCGTACATGCTGATGGAAAACTGTTTACTGCCAAGAAACAGGTCAAGGTTACGGTTGGTGGCTGCGGTGGCTGATGCCGGACCAGCCTGGCATTGAAGATCAGTAAAGAGATAAAAACTTAGAGGTATAAACCGTGAGTAAAACAATAAAGGTTCGCACCAAAATGCAAGATGGTTTGGCAGTGATACGGTTGCTGATCAAGCACCCGATGAGTGTTCAGCGGGTTGATCCGAAAACCGGCAAGAAAATCCCACCCCATTTCATCGATAAATTGAAAATCGATAAGAACGGCGAGTCGGTGATTAACGCTAACTGGGGACAGGGCGTCTCAAAGAATCCCTATCTTTCATTTACCCTGACGGATGTAAATAAAGGGGATCGATTGATGGTCAGTTGGCATGACAACAAGGGAGAGACCGATTCGGCCGAGGTTGTGCTGTAAATCGTTATCTGTGATCGCCAATTCAAAAAATAGAACCGATTAGATGTTAGGAGGAGTAATGAGGCGTAATCGAATCCTGGGATGTTTGTTAGTCTGCTCGATAGTGCAGGTCGCACCGGGTATGGCTGCCGATACGAACACCAAACATGAATATATGCCGGGGCGTGAAAAGGCCATACCCCATGTCTCCGGCGATGAGAAGTTTTCCAATACCTATCAGTACTGGAAAGATCCGGAATCACTGCAGAAAGCGATAGATGCGGGCAAGATGTCCCATGAAATGAACTTCAAGGATTTTCGCTGGCTGGAAAAAAGCATGGAAGGCGAAATCGTACTGGAAGAGGGACTTGAGTACTTCAACCAGAAGAACGAAGATGGTAAATCATGCGCTTCCTGTCACGGAGAAGATGGCGCAGAGCTGAAAGGCGTCTACGCATCATTTCCCAAATACAATGAACGTGTGAAACGTGTGCTCACCGGTCCATCACAGATCGAAGTGTGCGCCAAGGAACGCCTTAATCGTGAAGGCTGGGGGCCTGATACCCGTCCCAACTCCCTGCTGGCGTTTTATGTTGCATCGCTTGCAGACGGGGCGACTATCAATGTGGATACCACTTCGGAACCGATGGCAGCCGCCTACAACCGGGGGCGTGATCTGTTTTTCAAACGTGTAGGACAATTCCACTACGCCTGTTCCAGTTGTCATACACCGCCGACAGCCGGTAACTATCTCCGGGGTCAGCGGCCGACCACCTTCTTTGGTGATGCCGCACAGTATCCGATTTACCATTTCCCCTACCAGCTGGCGGGAGACGACTACTCCTACGTCTTTACCATGCAACATCAGATTCGCAGCTGTCAGCAGCTGTCCCGCATGTACCAGGGTAAAGAGGGTAGTGCCAGTATGACGGATATCGAGGTGTTTATCCGGGCATCAGCCAATGGATATCCCATGAGCGTACCGGTTGCCGAGTACAACATGAACACTGACTACCTCGAGCGCGATATCAATCAATAGTAAACAGCAGAAACTGTTGATAGAACCGCTTAGATCATAAGCCTGCGCAATCCCGTTTATCGGATTGTGGGGGACGCGTATTTCGGAGATTGAACAATGTCGAACAAAAGTTGTTTTCAATTATCAGTCAGTCGCCTGTTAGTACAGGGGCTGGCCATTGTGATGCTGCTGGGCGTTGGCGCTGCCGCTACCGCCGCAGATAAGGAACCGCGCCAGTGGGTGCCGGGACAGCCCTATCCGCCAGAATTGCTGGATCAGTATCCGTGCCACAGCTATGAGTTGGAGTGTGGTCATCTGCCGCCGCCACCGATCGAAAAGGTGGAGTTTAATGAGGAGCTGAACGGCGATGCTGAGCGTGGTGAAAAGATAGCGATCAACCTGCGTTGGGGTAACTGTATCGCCTGTCATAAACTGCCCGGGCATGAGACCGGTAGCGGAACCGTGGGACCGAGCCTGGTCGACTATGCGGAGCGCGGACTGCCGCACAGCTATACCTTCCAGCGTATCTGGGATCCGCGGGTGGTTAATCCAAACGCACATATGCCGGTGTTTGGACCCAACCGGATTCTGACCAAGAATGATATTGTCGACGTGATGACTTTCCTGTACAGCAAAAAATAAATCCTCCGTCCTTGGCGGCCTCATCCTCCTAGTCGACTCCCCCTCGGCATGAGGCCGCATTTTTACCCTCCCTTTCATATTGCCGATATCTAACGGCTGTGCGCCTGATGTGGCAGCTATGGGGTAATTAACTTAACTGCGCCCTGACGGACTGCATGGGGCAGACAGGATGGCCGGCACACACCGGGCTGCCGACATGATCCTTGGTCCCGTTATGTGTTCAGTGTTCAGCTGTGGGGCTACGCTGGGATCAACTGTCGGCCATTGGAGCCGATTTGTGAAAGCTGCTCACTTCGCCAGCGAGATTGGCCACGATCTCTTCCAACATCAACTCCTGATCGCCGTGATACACCGCATGGTAGTCAATAAACGGCAAGGGTGTTGTCGTATTGACCACCATCAACTGGTTGGCGTCGATCTCCTTCTGATAGATCTCCGCAGGCAGGGTGCTGATGCCGAGACCGTTCAGGGTCAGTGTGGCAATGGTCTGCAGGTTATTACAAAAGCTGACGTTGTTGAAATTGACATTGGCATCGTTAAAGCAGCGTTTAACGATTTCATAAATATTGGATTTGGCCGGCAGCAGAATAATGGGCCACTGTGAAAGCTGTGCCGGGTCCAATACCTGGTCGGGGATATTGAGCTTGGGACTGGCGATCCAGGAGAAGGCGATACCACCCAGGGGGACGGTCCGGATATGGGGTCTTGCCACCGGGCTGGGTATCAGCACGATATCAAGTTTTCGCTGATCAAATTTGTTCCAGAGATTACCGGTCAGATCAACATCGATAATAATATTTATGTCCGGGTAACGCTGGTGGACCTTGGCGACCAGTGTGGGTAACCAGGTCAGTGCAATCAGTTCCGCGACGCCGACCCGGGCAACCCCGGTCAGGGCTGTGAGATTGCCCACCGCTTTACAGATGGTCTGCTCCATCCCGAGCATCTGTTCCGCAAGCGGGATCAATGCACGTCCCCGGGCGTTCAGTATTGCCCGTCGCCCACTCCGCTTAAACAGTTTTACTCCCAGATGGCTTTCAAGTTCCTTCACCCGCTGCGAGACGCTGGGTTGCGTAAGGTGCAGTTTTTGCGCTGCTGCTGCAAAGCTGCCGAGACGGGAGATCCAGATGATGGCTTCAAGATGGCGTATGTTCATATTGATAAGAATACACTATCAAAAAGCATCGATAAATATCATTGGAATCGATGTATACCGATTGCTAAGCTCCATCGGCACTCGCGTTAATAGAACAAAAAATACCGTATTAAACAAGGTAATTAGAAAGGTAATTAGAGAGGAGCGTATGCCGGCAAAGCCTGTTCAAGAGAATGAGATGTATGTTACCGGTGATGGCATGGATCTGGACGCCATAAAGGCGGTGGTCGGCGAACCCGTTTCCTATGAACGTATTATCGAACATTTCCAGACCAGAATTCCTGAATACTACAACATGGCGCGCGATACCGTGCTTCGCCAGGTTGCCGCGGGTAACGGTGAGACCGTAGCGCTGGTCGCGGAAGGGGCAGATGGCACCAGCAAAAGTTACAGTTATCTGGAACTTGCGGAACGTTCGGCACGCCTCTCCAATATGCTCCAGGAGCTGGGGGTCACCAGTGGAACCGTGGTGGCGTGCTATCTTGGCGCAGGTCTTGAAGCGGCATTGACCTATCTGGCGGTGTTTCGTCTTGGCGGTATCGTCGCGCCGCTGTCCCAGCTCTACGGTCCCGATACGGTTATTCACGCGTTGGTGGATTCCGGTGCAACCATCCTGGTGAGTGAATCCGGATTGTGGGGACGCATTGTTGATAAGAAGCGTCAATGCCCGGCGCTGACTACGGTATTACTGACCGACGCTGACGGTCAGGACGGGATTATTAATTTTAATCAATATGAACAGGCGTCGTCCGATGAGCATATTGAACTGACCCGGGCCGATACGCCGGCCCTGTTGCTCTACACCTCCGGTTCCACCGGCATGCCGAAAGGGATTCTGCATTCGCACCGCATACTGCGCGGTTACCTGGCTTCAGTCTCTCTGTTTTACGAGCTGGATATGAATAAACCGGGGCGTGTGCTATGGACGCCGTCGGACTGGTCCTGGGTGGCGGGCATCTTCAATGTCATGCTGACCGGCTGGTTCTTCGGCCAAACCGTTGTGGCCAGTCGCGCACGCTTTTCGGCGGAAGGGGCTTTTGAATTAATGGCCCGTCACGGTGTGACCCACTGTTTCCTTACACCGACCGCGTTAAAGCGTATGGCGGCCGTTGATGATCCCTACGGTCGATGGCCGGATCTGACCATCCGGGCGATCGGTACCGGCGGCGAACCACTACCCAGCGCCATACTCGCCTGGGGAGACCAGGTCCTCAATGTCCCAATCAACGAATTCTACGGATTGACTGAAGTCAATCATTTGATCGGTAACTGCCGGTCGCTCTATCCGGTACGACCGGGGTCCATGGGGAAAGCCTATCCAGGCCATGTGGTGGCCGTTATCGATCAGGAAGGCAATCCGGTAGCCGATGGTGAGATCGGTGAGATTGCCGCGCGCGATGATGATCCAACCCTGTTCCTCGGTTACTGGAACCAGCTGGGTCGTACCGCCTCCATGCGGGTGGGGCGCTGGGTGCGAACCGGGGATCTGGGTTATCGGGATAGTGATGGCTACTTCTGGTATCACGGCCGCAACGACGACCTGATCAAAAGCGCCGGGTATCGTATCGGACCGGCAGAAGTTGAAGACGCGTTGGTTGAACACCCCGCTATTGACGAGGCGGCCGTTGTGGGGAGTCCGGACCCGGACAGGGGGCAGGTGGTAAAAGCTTTTGTTCGTCTGGCAGCCGGATATGTACCGGGTGCGGAGTTAAAGAAAGAGATTCAGTTGCACGTCAAGCGCACGTTGGCGGCATACAAGTATCCGAGAAAAATTGAATTTGTCAGGGATTTTCCATTGACAAGCACTGGCAAGATAAATCGCAAAGAACTTCGTTTAAAAGAATTAGCAGAAAATTCCAATTACAAGTAAAAAGGCTTATCTACCTGGATAGGAGGAGTAGTGTATGAAACCCATGTTTAAACACCTGGCAGCCATGATGCTAACAGCCGGTATGGTGGCGGGCGCACAGGCCGCAACCACGCTTAATCTGAATCATCAATGGCCCGCCACAACAACCGGTTCAAAGGTCGATCAGTGGTTCGCTGATGAGATCGCCAAGCGAACCGGGAATGAAGTCAAGATCAGAATTTTCTGGTCCGAAGGACTCGGTAAAGCAAAAGAGGGTTTATCACTGCTCCAGAATGGTGCAATTGATATGGCGGCAATCTCCCCCGCTTACTTTCCGGCACAACTGCCCTTTTTCAGTGCGCCCAACTCCATTCCGATGGCCATAGAAACCGTCGACCAGGCGAACACCCTGATGAAACGGTTATTGGAAGAAGTGCCTGCCTATAAGGAAGAGGCCGATGCAAACGGCGTCAAGGCGCTGTTCTTTCATCATCTGAATCCCTATGTGCTGGTGTCCCGGGAGAAGATAGTTTCCACCGAACAGGTGAATGGGAAGAAAGTGCGTACCTGGGGCGCGGACATGCCGCGTATGGTACAGGCCGTGGGTGGCACGCCGGTTACCCTGATGTTGCCGGAGATCTACGAGAGCCTGAGCCGGGGAGTGGTTGACGCTGCGCCTTTCGCGGTGGACCTGGTAGTCAATTACAAAATCTACGAGGTGGCTAAGCACATCAGTGAGATAACGCTGTGGGAAGGACCGGCCTGGGGTATCTGGATCTCCAAGTCGGCCTGGCAGAAACTGACGCCGGAGCAGCAAAAGATTTTTGAGCAGGTTGCCAGTGAGGCCATGGAACGGGATCGTCATGCCGTGCTGGCCAAAGGGGAGCAGGCACGCAACACGTTGATTGAGAAAGGGGTCAGTTTTCACGCCTTTCCCGAGGCGGAAAAGGCCAAGTGGCGCGCCGCGTTACCGGACTTCTTCAGTGATTGGATAACGCGCATGGAAGAGCAGGGCAAAGGGGATGGTGCCCGTCAAACCGTTGGTATCTGGAAGGAAGTGGTCGGCGAGTAGTCGCCCGACGTTTCTCGCCCCATGATCATTCTGATGATCGTGGGGCAGCCCAATCATTGACTAATTTTTGGAAGCTGCCATGGCTGATACTTCCCCTAAACCCGTGCGCTCAAAATTCGGGCGGGTTCTAAGAACGATCAATCGTGCCGTTGCCCTGCTCTCCGGTATCGCCCTGTTTATCATGATGCTGATCGGGGCGCTGGACGCAATCGGTACCAGTCTGTTTTCCACGCCCATACCGGCGGCTTTCGAAGCCACTGAGGCGTTGATGGTGACCTCCGTGTTTCTGGCGCTGGCCCTGTCCCAGCAGCGGGGTGCGCATATCAGTGTCGAAGTGCTGATTGGTCTGGCTCCCTCCCTTGTGCAGCGTATTGCCGCCGCACTGGGCAGCCTGTTGAGTCTTGTCCTGTTTAGCCTGATTGCCTGGTTCGGTGCGGAAGCGGCAATAGAGAGTTTTACTGTTAACGAATTCTCTTCCGGCATTGTCAACTTTCCGATCTGGCCGGCGAAGGCGGCACTGGCATTTGGTGCGACACTGATGACTGTCCAGTGTGGCTGGGATCTTATAAACGAACTCATGGGACGTCACCACGCCGCGTCCCAGCCGAAAATTTAAGGGGCCTGCCATGGATCCGTTAACTATCGGCTATATCTGCGTGGCAGCGCTGTTTATATTCCTGGCACTTGGTGTGCCCGTTGGTGTGGCCATGGGTGTACTGGGTGTTGCCGGCATGTATGCTGGTTTCGGCGATGCCTTTGCTTTCGGCCAGCTTCGCACACTGCCTTTCTCAGTGGTCAACAACTACGCCTTTGCCGTACTGCCCATGTTTGTCCTGATGGGGGTGCTGGCGGAGTCGTCCGGGATCACTTCCCAACTGTTCCACGCCGGTGAGTTGTGGCTGCGGAACCGTAAAGGGGGATTGTACCAGGCGGTGGTTGTGGGCTCGGCTATCTTTGCGGCGGTGTCCGGATCAACCATTGTTAACGCGGTGGTGTTCACCCGACTGGCCTTCCCGCACATGATCCGTTTCGGCTACTCCCGCGCGCTGTCGATTGGTTCTATTGCGGCAGCGGGTAGTTTTGCGGCCATGATCCCACCCTCGATCACCATGGTGATCTACGCCATTATTACCGAGCAGTCGGTTGGCAAGCTGCTTATCGCCGGTGCCTTGCCGGGTATCCTCACCGCGGTGGTCTACCTGGTCGGTATCAGTGTGATGGTCCGTATCAGGCCGTCCCTTGCTCCGGATATCAAGGAGCTGGCGAGCCGGGCGGAGAAGTGGTCCGCGCTGTGGGGCGTCTCGCCGGTGGCGCTGCTCATCGTGCTGGTTCTGGGCGGTATCTACTTCGGTTTTTTCCCGCCTTCAGCAGCCGGTGCCATTGGTGCGTTCGGTGCGTTCTGCATTGCGGTGACGCGCAAGTGGGGGCAGGGTTCCACCTGGTTGACCACCTCGTTGCGTGATGCCGCATCAGTCAGCTGTATTATCTTTATCATTCTGATTGGCGGCCTGATCTTCTCCCGGATGCTGGTGGTATCGGGCGTGATTGATGGTTTCATCGACCTGGTCAACTCGTTTGCCTACTCGCCGCTGCGGTTCATGATATTCATTTCTATCATGTACATCATTCTCGGCTGTTTCCTGGATACCACCTCAATGCTGGTGGTGACCCTGCCATTCGTATTCCCCGCGGTGCAGCAGCTGGATATTGATCCGATCTGGTTCGGTATCGTACTGGTCAAGCTGATTGAGATATCGGTTATTACACCACCGGTAGGTATTAACCTGTTCGCTGTACTGGGATCGGTATCGGGCCAGGCGCAGTTCCAGGATGTGGTGAAAGGGGTGCTGCCATTCCTGTTAATGGAGATCCTGGTGCTGTTGATGCTGATTGCATTTCCGGCCATCGCCACCTGGCTGCCCGCACAGATGATTGCCGGATGAAGGGGGTGACTATGAAATCCATGCCATTGGTTATTGGTAGCGGGGTTGTGCCTTTTCGTCGATATCGGGATGGTACCGGACCACGGGACTGGGTGCGCACGGTAGCGGGTGAAGCGATTGCCGATGCGGGTATCGAACCGACGGATATCGATGCGGTGATTATCGCCTCGGAAACCGACTTCCTCTCCCTGCAACTGGTACCGGCACCGCTGTTACTGGATGAGATGGGCCTTTCCGGTTGCGCGGTAAGCCGGGTGGAAACCGGTGGCGCCAGCGGAGGCAATGCGCTGCGCTCGGGGATGATGCACATACTGTCGGGATTTGCGCGGCGTGTATTGATCGTCGGGTACGAACACGCGGCCAGTCATTTGGCCGGAGACGATGTGCGACTGCTCTATGGACTCTCGTTTGATGCCGAACTGGAAGGCTGGGCCGGCGCCACGGCGACCATGCTCTACGCCCTGTCTGTGCAAAACCACATGGCCCGATACGGTACCACGGCCGAGCAGCTGGCAGCCGTTTCCGTAAAGAACCACTGGAATGCCTGTGACAATCCCTGGGCACACAAACCCATGACCATCACGGTGGGGGATGTGCTGGCATCCAGCATGGTGAGTACACCCTATCGCATGCTGGATTGCAGCCTGATCAGTGATGGCGCGGCAGCACTTGTGCTGGCACACCCGGACGCGGCGCCCGGACAGACCGGGCGGCCCCGGGTGCGGGTGACCGGCAGTGGTTGTGCAACGGATTCAGTTCGGATTGGCGACCGGGATCAGCCCGGCCGGTTCAGTGCCAAGGAGCGTTCGGCGCAGCAGGCGTATGCCATGGCCGGTATCAGCGATCCGGCGCGGGAGATCGAAGTGGTGGAGCTGTACGACGCCTACACCGGTGCTGAACTGCAGAGTATTGAAGCACTGGGACTGGCGCCCCCGGGTGAAGCGGCGGCGCGACTCTGTGACGGGGTTTTTAACCGGGATGGCAGCCTGCCGGTGAACCTTTCCGGCGGACTGATCGGCCAGGGCGGTGCCCCCGGGGCCGTGGGACTGGCCCAGGCGATTACGGTGACCCGGCTTCTGGAAGGACGTTACTGGTCCGGATTGCAGGCCGGTCGCAGTTACCGCCGGGGCGTGACCGATTGTCACGCCGGGGTGGCCACCGCCAACGTGACCCATGTATTTGAACGGGAGGATTGAGCATGAGCAATACACCCAGACAGACAGGGGCGGCGCGTCCCGGCCAGGGACTGGACAAAAGCGGTGTGATGCCGATCAATCTGTCCCTCTCCTATAGCCATGGCTTTGGTGCTTTTACGCCTTTTTTTGAAGCCTTAATGCAGGGGCGGGTGTTGGGCAGCCGCTGTCCGGTTTGTGATGAGGTGCGTTTCCCACCGCGCATGCGATGCCCGGTTCATCATACCGACACCGGGATGACGGAACTGACCGGCTTTGCCCGATTGCTTTCCTGGACGACCGGGCCGGTGAGATTGCCACAAGCCAGTGACACAGCGGTGTTGACCTTCGGCCTGGTGCAGCTGGATGGGGCGATCAACAGCACCCTGGTCAGAATTGATGCGGATGAGACACAGCTGGCTGCGGGAGCGCTATTGCGTTTCCAGCGGCTGGAGGAAGACAGCGAGCCGCCCCATCCCATCCAGGCACTGGTCTTCCGGCCTGTCTGAACAGATGCCTGCGGTTTATTAGAGGGGGAGACAGGATAAGCCGATTGCGGATGATCCTGCGTCTGCAGAAATCCGATTGATTGGGGAGCCCGTTGCGGCAACAACGGAACAGTTTTAACAGGAGCAACTGAACCATGTACGGTAAAAAAATTTCCGACAAGAATAAAAATGCCGGACACCGATTGCGTTCCATTACTGGAAAATCCAGTCGCTATTTTGCAACCCTGTCCGATGGCGCACAGTGCGATTTCGCTTCGCTTCCGGACAAGCGCGGCCAGGATAAAACCAGGCCGTGTCCGCTGTCCGCCATTAAGGGGAACTCACAGCCGATACAGGAGATGCTGGAGTGGATCAGCAGAGTACGTGATGTACAGGCAAACGTACTGCTGTGTGGCGAGAGTGGCACCGGCAAAGAGCTGGTGGCGCGTGCCATCCATGGTAACAAGGGGCCATTTGTGGCGATCAACATGGCCGCCATCGCGGATAACCTGGTGGATTCCGAGCTTTGTGGACATAAAGAGGGCGCTTTTACCGGCGCCGACGGTGATCGAATCGGATTGCTGTTCGAGGCCAATGGCGGCACCCTGTTTCTGGATGAGATCAACGCCATGTCCCTGCAACTGCAGGCCAAACTGTTGCGTGTTATTGAGGAGCGAAAAATCCGGCCGGTAGGCTCCAATCAGGAGTATGAAGTCAGTTTCCGCCTGGTCAGTGCAACCAATGAAGACCTGGAACAACTGGTCAAAGAGGGCCGCTTTCGCCGGGATCTGTTTCACCGGCTGAAAGTGCTGAGTTACAAGCTTCCCCCGTTGCGCGCGCGTACAGCCGATATTCCCCTGCTGGCAAATGAGTTTCTGAACTACTATGCCGGCATCTACAACAGACTGGTGCGGGGTTTTACGGAAGACGCCATCAGCTGGCTGTCCGGCCGGCCATGGCCCGGTAACGTGCGGGAGTTGCAAAACTTTATCGAGGAAGTGGTTGTACTGCTGCCGGCAGATGCCAGCGAGATAACCCTGGATTACCTGCTTAATGTGCCCTCGGTGGCGGACTGCGCGTCGGTTCGGAATAACCGGATAAGCGCCGGTGAGCCCGTTCCACTGTCCGACATGATTCAGCACCATATACTCGGTGTCATGAACTACACAAAGGGTAACAAGGCGCAAGCGGCACGTATTCTTAAAATTGATTACAAGACGCTGGTAAGAAAGCTAACGACTCAGCCGGAGTGAATCCCGGGGTAAGTCTGCCTGCTGGAAAAGAGCCTGCAATATTCGCTGGCTGACAAGTTGTGGTGAAAAATCGCTGCAGCCAGGGACCGGCAGACGGCAGCCTGCCGCGAAAGCAGGCTCTCTTGATACACCGTTAACTGAATCGGAGCGGTTGTTTGGTCTACGGCTGTTCCGGGCCGGTCGCGCGTCGCGGGAACTTTAAACCAGGATTGGGGTAATCCCCTTGGGGGATTACCCGGGCTGGCTAAATCATCGCGTGGTTCGAGACAAAGTGGTCGATCGCTTCGTGAACTTCGTGGGCTCGCTCGGTATCTTCCTTGCTTTCCACTTTTTCCAGGTAACTCTGTAGAAAGCCCACCATCTTTCTGCATTCGCTCGGGGTGTCGGCGAATTGCTGCACCGTCGCGCAGACATCGATGGGACTCATGCCGGCACCTCCGAGCAGGCCCAGGATTTCGTCATCTGACAGGTCGCAAAAATCTGCACAGTCTTTCAAGGTAAGCATGGTTTTATCCTCCATTGCTGGTTTGCGTGCACTGGTTTCGTGCGCAATCAATGGGTATGCACCAGGGTAGGGTGTCTGTTGTTATTGTTCGATGGCCGGTTGATTCCCTAACCCATTGATTATACGTACCTCATCAATATTCCGGATGAGGCTGGATAAATCTGCAGCAGATATCGGGCCACTCCTGGCGTTTTTGATGCCGACAGGTGGAAAGGGTTAGCCGGGATTGTGGTTACGCAGATCCGGCAGTTCATGATTGACCCGGGTATCGTAGATAATGGATGTCTCGATGCGGGTGACACCGGGGCGATTGGTGAACTGATCCAGGGCGAGGTTTTTCAGGTGCCGGGTGTCGTGAACCACCACGTGGATCACCAGGTCGTAGCGACCGGTGATCAGGTGTGCTGAGCGCACCTCGGGGACTTTCAGCATGTCATCCATGAACCGGTCCACGGTGCTTCGCTCATGTTTTGCCAGTTCGATCATGAACAGCGCTTCCAGTCCAATCCCCAGGCTCGCCAGATCCACCTCCGCATGGGTGCCGGTCAACACTTTATTCTCCCTGAGTCGCTTCATCCGTTCGTGTACGCTGGAGGGTGCCAGCCCGACCCCGGCAGCTATCTGCTTGTTGGAGAGCCGAGCATTGTTCTGCAAGAGCTTGATTATTTCGATGTCAATTCGGTCGAGTGTCATTTTGCTCTCTGTGTTCCGAAAATCATTTAATGGAAAAGGTTATTAGTCGAGCAATATACTCATATGCTGAATAGTTAGCGAATATTATTAGTTCATTAGCACAAATACCGGACTGAATGATCAAGAAAACCCCATGCCCGCCGGCGGTTCTCTCCTGATCTTCCCGATCCGTGCTGTGGCGAGCCGAGGAGCGATGCAGACTTATGAGCAGATCAACAGATGACAGGCGGGGTTTCAGCACCCGGGCGATTCACCACGGTTATGATGCCTATGGGGGGGATGGCGCCCTGAATCCGCCGGTTTATATGAGTTCAACTTATACCTTTCCGACCGTGGCTGACGGTAGCGCACGCTTTGCGGGTGAACAGGCCGGCTATGTTTACTCCCGGGTCGGAAATCCGACCACGGCACTGCTGGAGCAGCGTATCGCCGATCTCGAAGGCGGGGAGGCGGCGCTGGTGACCGGCTCGGGTATGGGGGCCACGACATCCCTGCTCTGGACCCTGCTCAAGCCGGGTGACGAAGTGATCGCGGACAAGACGCTGTATGGATGCACCTACGCCTATTTCAATCATGGCCTGGCCCGTTTCGGGGTCAAGATCACCCACGTCGACCTGACCGAACCGGACAACCTGGCACGGGCCATCAGCGGGAAGACCCGGGTGATCTTTTTCGAGTCACCGGCCAATCCCAACATGCGGCTGGTGGATATTGCGGCGGTGGCGACCATCGCCCGGTCCCACGGGGCGAAAGTGGTGGTGGACAATACCTACTGCACCCCCTATCTGCAGCGTCCCCTGGAGCTGGGGGCGGACTACGTGGTGCACTCCGCCACCAAGTACCTGGGTGGGCACGGTGACCTGATCGCCGGTGCCATTGTCGGTCCGAAGGAGTCCCTGGAGGAGGTGCGTTTCTACGGTCTCAAGGACATGACCGGGGCGGTACTTTCGTCCCAGGACGCTTTCCTCGTGCTGCGTGGTCTGAAGACCCTGGCACTGCGCATGGACCGGCATTGCCGGAATGCGCAAGGGATCGCGGAGTTCCTCGCGGCTCACCCCGAGGTAGAGGTTTGCCACTTCCCGGGGTTGGCGTCGTTCCCGCAGCGTGAACTGGCGGAGCGCCAGATGAGGGCGCCGGGCGGCATGGTGGCTTTTGAGTTGAAAGGGGGGCTGGAGGCCGGGTGCAGATTCATGAACGCGCTGCAACTGGTAACCCGGGCGGTCAGCCTGGGTGATGCGGAGAGCCTGGCCCAGCATCCGGCCAGCATGACCCATTCGGTCTACACGCCGGAGGAGCGGGCCGCCCACCTGATCGGCGAGGGGCTGGTGCGGCTGTCGGCAGGCCTGGAGGATCTGGATGACATACTGGCGGATGTGGCACAGGCGCTGGACACAGTTTGATCGCAAGGCGCCACCCTGCGGCTACCTGTCCGCGCATGAGGGTAAGCAGCCGCTTCGCCGCGATGCGGAACCCGCTGATTCAGGTTCCGCAAAAGGTGGCCAGAACCTGCTCGTTTTCGGCCGGTGGTTCCGCATAGTGCTCCAGCCCCGGATGGGTGTCGAACGGCGCTGACAGCACCTGGTGGAACTCCTTGAACAGACTCAGATCGTCCTCATAGGCGGCACGAATGATCCGCTCTACCTGGTGATTACGCGGTATGAACAGGGGGTTGGATGCCGCCATCAGGGCGGCAGCCGTTTTCCGTCCGCCCGGTTGCAGGTCGATCTGGTGCAGCCAGCGAGCCTCGAAATCGCCAAAGCAGGGGGCATCATCGGCGGCCAGCCGTGATGCCAAGCGGTGGAAGCTTTGCGTGTAATCCAGCTGATCATCCTGCAGCTGCTGCAGCCAGGCGGTCACCAGTTCCCGGTCCTCGGCCTTCGGTTGGGCGATACCGAGCTTGCGATACATCAACTGGAAATAGTGATCTTCGAAGCTGGTCTGAAAGTGATCCAGGCGAGCTTCGTACTGCTCCCGCTCTCCTTCGATCAGCAGCAGACACTCGGCCAGCCGGGCCAGGTTCCAGTGAGCCATCTGTGCCTGCCGGCCATAGGCGTAGCGGCCCTGGTGGTCGATGGAGCTGAACACCTTGTTGATATGAAACCTGTCCAGGAAGGCGCAGGGTCCGTAATCCAGGGTTTCACCGGAGATGGCGCAGTTGTCGGTATTCATCACGCCGTGGATGAATCCGACCGCCATCCAGTGGGCGACCAACCGGGCCTGGGCAGCGACCACGGCGGAGTAGAAGCTGATGACCGGATGTTCGTCCTGCGCGCAGTCCGGATAGTGGCGCTGGATGGTGTAGTCAACCAGCGTGCGCAGTGCCGCACTATCATGCCGCGCGGCAAAAAACTCGAAAGTACCGACCCGGATATGGCTGCTGGCCACCCGGGTCAGGATACCACCCGGTTCCACCCGGTCGCGGAACACCGGCTCGCCAGTGGCCACCGCCGCCAGTGACCGGGTGGTGGGGACCCCCAGTCGATGCATCGCCTCACTCAGCAGGTACTCCCGGATGACCGGCCCCAGGGGCGATTTGCCGTCGCCGTTGCGCGAGAACGGGGTCTGCCCGGAGCCCTTTAACTGGATATCGTAACGTCGTCCGTCCCGGGGACTGATCACTTCCGCCAGCAGGGCTGCCCGGCCGTCGCCCAGTTGGGGCACGAAGTTTCCAAACTGGTGCCCGGCGTAGGCCAGCGCGATGGTCTTGCCGCCGGGCAGGGGCTGGTTGCCTGCGAAGATCGTTGTCAGGTGCGCCTGGTCCTGTGCCAGATCCTCCAGGCCAAGCTGCGCGGCCAGCGATTCGTTCCAGGCGAGCAGGCGGGGGCTTGGGGCCGGGTCGGGCCGTATGGAGGCATAAAAATGATCCGGTAGTTCGGCATAACTGTTGCTGAGTTTCATAGCGGAAGTGTCGCACGGATGGGCCGGCGGATATCCGTTCAAAATTCAGGGAGTATTTTTTATCGGGGGTAAGCCAGCGGCGTCGACTCTGCCCGCTCGACCGCAGGGTAGGGCTGCACCGTAATCCGGCTTGCCGGCTCTGGTCTCTCCTGTGCCGCCCGCCAGGGGGCAGCCGGTTCTGAGCGTGACCGAATGTGACCGGCAGTCAGGGAATAAATGGCTAAAATATTCAGAATAATCGAATCATCTTCAAAAAATCGCCCGTGTTGTCCGGTAATTTGGTTACAACTTGCGCCTGATCTGGAGAATAATGCCAGTCAATATCGATTGGCACATGCCGCCAGCGCGGGTGTGGCAAAAGTAGGCTATAACGCACAGTGTGACATACGGGATCGGGTGGGGCTGTATGGGCCGGATCCCTGGTCAGGTTAAGAACCGGCGGTTCGGCACCAGTGGTTCCGAACCCCAGCAGCGGGTGAGACTTCAACTATGCATATTCAGACCCCCTACCTCCTCTTTCTGGGCGATGCCGCGGACGCCCTGGCGGCCAAGGTGGCCCAGGGTATTTGTGACTGGCGACCGGAGCACGCAATCGGCCAGTACCGGATGACCGGCTGCCGGGCCGATCTCGGCCTGCCTGACCTCTCCCTGGAGGCGGCGGCCCGATCCGGTGCCAGGACCCTGGTCATCGGCGTCGCCAACCGGGGTGGCGTGATCTCCGATGCCTGGGTCGAGGTGATGCTGGACGCGCTGGACCAGGGTATGGATATTGCGGCCGGCCTGCACAACCAACTGTCCGACATCCCCGCCCTGGCGGAGAAGGCGGCGCGCTTGGGCCGTACCCTGTTCGACGTGCGCCATCCGACGGCCCAGTTCCCGGTGGCCAGCGGAGTCCGGCGCAGCGGCAAGCGCCTGCTGCCGGTGGGTACCGACTGCTCCTGTGGCAAGATGTACACCGCCCTGGCGCTTGAGAAAGCGATGCGCCAGCGTGGCATGAATGCCGATTTCCGCGCCACCGGCCAGACCGGGATCCTAGTGGCAGGCGGCGGCGTGCCGGTTGACGCGGTAGTGGCGGACTTCATCTCCGGTGCGGTAGAGACGCTGACACCGGAAAATGATCCCGATCACTGGGATATCATCGAGGGACAGGGCTCGCTGTTCCACGCCTCTTTTGCCGGTGTCACCACCGGCCTGATACACGGTGCCCAGCCGGACGCCCTGGTGCTCTGTCATGAGCCGACCCGTACCCATATGCGTGGCCTGCCCGAATTTCCCCTGCCGGAGTTGGGCGAGTGCATGGAAGCGAACCTGAGGACAGCCCGCCTGACCAACCCGGACGCCCGCTTCGTGGCTATCGCAGTCAACAGCTCCAAAATGTTGCCGGCGGACGCCACGGCCTACCTGGAGGAGACGGAGGCCCGTTATGGCCTGATCACGGTCGATCCGGTGCGCCAGGGCGTGGAGCGGATTGTGGATGAGTTGGCGCGGTGGTAAGCCTTCGCGTCAAGCGAGAGTCCTGGCCGATACGGGGCAGCTTCACCATCGCCCGTGGCAGCAAGACCCGGGCCGAGGTGGTGACGGCAGAGCTGTCTGCCGGTGAGCACCGTGGGCGGGGCGAGTGTGTTCCCTACGCCCGCTACGGCGAGAGCTGCGACAGCGTGATGGAGCAGATTCTGGGCTTGCGGGACGACCTGGCAAACGGGCTGGACCGGGCGGGACTGCAACAGCGCCTGCCGCCCGGGGCTGCCCGTAACGCCCTGGATTGCGCCTTCTGGGACCTGGCGGCGAAACAGGCCGGACGGCGCGCCTGGACACTGGCCGGCATTCCGGCGATGACTCCACAGGTGACCGCTTACACCCTGTCGCTGGATAGCCCGGAAAAGATGCACCAGGCGGCGCTGGCGAATGCCTGGCGGCCCCTGCTGAAACTCAAGCTGTCCGGTGCAGGCGACCTGGAGCGGGTCGCGGCGGTACGTGCCGGGGCACCCGGTGCGCGCCTGATCGTGGACGCGAATGAGGGCTGGACGGTCGATCTGTACCGGGCGTTCGTCCCGGAGTTGCAGCGCCTGGGTGTGGAGATGATTGAACAACCCCTGCCGGCGAATGAGGACGGGGTGCTGGCCGAATTGGAGCGACCGGTTCCGATCTGTGCCGACGAATCCTGTCACGACCGGGCGTCGCTGGCGACGCTGGTGGGCCGTTACGACATGGTGAACATCAAGCTGGACAAGAGTGGTGGTCTGAGTGAGGCGCTGGCGCTGCGCCAGGATGCGGAGGCGGCGGGTCTGCGGATCATGGTTGGCTGCATGCTGGCCACCTCCCTGGCCATGGCACCGGCCCTGCTGGTGGCCCAGGGGGTATCGGTAGTGGATCTGGATGGCCCGCTGTTGTTGGAGCAGGACCGTGCTCACGGGCTCGATTTTGCGCAAGGCCTGATCCACCCGCCGGAGCCGGCCCTGTGGGGTTGACGGCGACACGGTAAATTTAGCGATACAGAGGAGAAATCATGAGTCGAATCGTCTACGTGAATGGCGAGTACCTGCCGGAAGATCAGGCCACCGTATCGGTGTTCGATCGCGGTTTCCTGTTTGCTGATGGCGTCTACGAGGTCTCCTCGGTATTGCATGGCAGGCTGGTGGATAATGCTGGCCACCTGGCGCGTCTGCACCGCTCACTGAAGGAACTGGAGATGGCCGCACCCGTCAGCGATGCGGAGATCGAGGCGATCCAGAAGGCCCTGATCGAGCGCAACGATGTGCAGCAGGGACTGGTCTACCTGCAGGTGACCCGGGGCGTTGCTGATCGGGATTTTGCTTATCCGGAAGGGGTCCAGCCCACACTGGTGATGTTTACCCAGTCGAAGAATCTTTTGCAGAATCCCCAGGCGGAACGGGGCCTCCGTGTGATCACGACCGAAGACATTCGCTGGAAGCGGCGCGACATCAAGACCGTCGGCCTGCTGGCACCAAGCATGGCGAAGATGATCGCCAAGCGGGCCGGCGCGGATGATGCCTGGTTGGTGGAGGAGGGCAAGGTGACCGAAGGGAGTTCCAATAACGCCTATATCGTCACCCGGGACGGTACCCTGGTGACCCGCCAGCTGGGTAACGAAATTCTCGCCGGCATCACCCGCAAAGCGGTGCTGGAACTGGCCCGGACCAGCGATCTGAAAATCCAGGAGGGCGCGTTTACCGTGCCGGAGGCGCTGGATGCGGCTGAGGCCTTTATCACATCCGCCACCACTTTCGTGATGCCGGTGGTGAACATCGATGGTCAACCGGTGGGCGATGGTTGCCCCGGTCCCGTGACCCGGCGCCTGCGGGAACTCTACATCAGCATGGCACTGCAGGAGGTTGGCGGGTGACCTGCTGTGGCTGGGAGATCAACATCCCTTCATGCTCGATAAACCGGATAATCTCATCCAGCCCCTGACCGGTTTTCATATTGGTGAAGACGAACGGCTTCGCCTTGCGCATCTTCAGGGTGTCCTCTTCCATCACCTGGAGTGAGGCGCCGACGTAGGGAGCCAGATCGATCTTGTTGATGATCAGCAGGTCGGAGCGGGTAATGCCGGGTCCACCCTTGCGCGGCATCTTCTCGCCTTCGGCCACGTCCAGTACGTAGAGGGTAAGGTCGGCCAGTTCCGGGCTGAACGTGGCGCTGAGATTGTCGCCGCCGCTTTCGATGAAGATCACATCCAGATCCGGGAAACGGTTGCTCAGATCTTCAACCGCCGCCAGGTTCATGGAGGCGTCTTCCCGGATCGCGGTATGGGGACAGCCGCCGGTCTCCACGCCGATAATGCGTTGTGCCTCCAGGGCTTCGCTCTCGATCAGTATGCGGGCGTCCTCCTGGGTGTAGATGTCGTTGGTGACGACGGCGAGTTGATACTTGTGTCGCAGTGCCTTGCAGAGGACTTCCAGCAGGGCCGTCTTGCCGGAGCCGACCGGGCCGCCGACGCCGATTCGAAGCGGGGATGGGTTGTTCATAACAGGTTCTCTCATGATCGATAGATTCGGGTGTATTGGGTTTCATGCAGGCTGCTGGCAATCGCCTGGGCGGTACAGGCGGCACCAATCTGCTCATCGCCGACGGCCAGGCCGGTACGGACGATATCCGGTACCCGGATGGTCAGTGCTGCGACGGTCCGTTGTCCGGCGCTCTGGCCCAGCGGGATAATCTTGACGCCGGCCAGTGTCATGCTCTCCAGCCAGCCCCAGCAGTAACCGGCGGCGGCGTCCTCCAGGGGAATCTGCCAATGCTGCGCCGCCTGGGCAAAACCGGCCAGTTGGCACTGCCGGAACAGGGGCAGATGCTCCTCGCTGATCGGGATGCCCAGTTCCGGTAATAGGGATGCCATGGCGCGACCCCGGTTGCGCTCTTCCAGGCGTAACTCCCCGGTCTCACGACTGGCAACCAGGTAGTCACTCCAGTACGCCAGTGCCTCGCCATCGGCTGTTTTCGCCGCCCGATAGAGCCTGGCGAGCACCGGCAGTTCCAGGTAGGCCATGCTGCTCTCCAGCAGGCTTTCGATCCACGCCCTCAGGGTTGGCTCATCCGCTACCCAGCCACACTCTGCCGCCCACTCCAAACCCTGGGAGTAGGTGAATGCACCCACCGGCAGGGAGGGGCTGACCAGTTGCAGCAGGCGCAACCGGGCGAGCGAATTGTCAGTGGTGATGGGCATGTTGATGTCCATGGGCATGACTGTGCGCTTGCTCTGCACTGCCGCCGTAGGCGCCCGGTTCCGGTTCGAAGGGGGCGTCGGCATGGGACACTGTAAAACCGAGACCACGCAGCATCTCGTCCAGTACATGGTCATGGGGGTAACTGATACAGGTCGGCTCGATCTGGATCGAGACATGCCGGTTACCCAGGTGATAGCAGGCCCTTGCCAACAGGTGGGGATTATCGCTGGTGATCCGGGAGAGCGATTCGCTGGCCGCCCGGACCTGTACACTGTAACCCGCGTCGTTGCAGAGCAGGTCCCCATCCTTCAGGGTGGTTCCCCGGTTGAGAAACAGCCCGGCCTCCTGGCCGTTATCCAGCACCACCCGCAGGCGGCTCTTGATCCGCTGATGCAGTGGCAGGGTGAGGGTGGTATCGATGCGATCCGCCCGCTCTGTTTTAGTGGTCAGTCTGATCATGGTTCTGATAAGCCCTAGAAGAGGAAGAATTTCTGCGCCATGGGTAGCAGGGTGGCCGGTTCACAGGTCAGCAGCTGCCCATCGGCCCTCACCTGGTAGGTCTGGGGATCCACCTCGATGGTTGGCTGGTAATCGTTCAGCCGCATGTCCGCCTTGCGTACCTGGCGGCAGTCACGCACCACGCCGATCATCGATTTTAGTGCCAGTGCGCCGGCCACATCGGCCTCCCAACCGGCCTGGGAGAGGAAGGTCATGCGGGTGGCGTGGCGGGCGGCGCCCAGTGCGCCGAACATGCTGCGATAGTGCACCGGCTGGGGGGTGGGAATCGACGCGTTGGGATCACCCATGGGGGCCGCCGCGATCATGCCGCCCTTGATAATCAGGCTCGGCTTGGTGCCGAAGAACGCCGGTTTCCATAACACCAGGTCGGCCAGCTTGCCCACCGCCACCGAGCCCACTTCATGGGCGATGCCGTGGGTGATGGCCGGGTTGATGGTGTACTTGGCAATGTAACGCTTGACCCGCAGATTGTCGTGTTCTGCCGGATCACCGGCCAGGCTGCCCCGCTGCACCTTCATTTTGTGGGCGGTCTGCCAGGTACGGGTGATCACCTCACCGACACGCCCCATGGCCTGGGAGTCCGATGCGATCATGGAGAAAGCCCCCAGGTCATGCAGTATATCTTCGGCGGCAATGGTCTCACGCCGGATGCGTGATTCGGCAAACGCCACGTCTTCCGCGATATTGGGATCGAGGTGATGACACACCATTAACATGTCCAGATGTTCGTCCACCGTGTTGACCGTGTAGGGGCGGGTCGGATTGGTGGAGGAGGGCAGTACGTTGGATTGCCCGCACGCCTTGATGATATCCGGGGCGTGCCCGCCACCGGCACCCTCGGTGTGGTAGGTGTGGATGGTGCGTCCCTTCATGGCGTTCAGGGTGTGCTCCACGAAACAGGATTCGTTCAGGGTGTCGGTGTGGATGGCCACCTGTACATCAAAGGCGTCGGCCACGGACAGACAGTTGTCGATGGCCGCCGGGGTGGTGCCCCAGTCCTCATGCAGTTTGAGCCCGATGGCCCCGGCGCTGACCTGCTCCTCCAGCGGCTGGGGCAGGCTGGCGTTGCCCTTGCCGAGATAACCCAGGTTCATGGGCAGTGCCTCAGCCGCCTCCAGCATCCGGTGGATGTGCCAGGGGCCGGGGGTACAGGTGGTGGCGTTGGTGCCGGTGGCGGGGCCGGTGCCGCCACCCAGCATGGTGGTGATGCCGGACATGAGTGCCTCATCCACCTGCTGGGGGCAGATAAAATGGATGTGGGAGTCGATACCACCGGCGGTGAGGATGCTGCCTTCACCGGCTATCGCCTCGGTGGCCGGGCCGATGATGATATTGACCCCCGGTTGTACGTCGGGATTGCCGGCTTTGCCTATGGCCGCAATGCGCCCGTTCTTGATACCCACGTCGGCCTTCACGATACCCCAGTGGTCGACGATCAGGGCATTGGTAATCACCGTGTCCACCACCTCCTGGCTGGGCCGTTGACTCTGGCCCATGCCATCGCGGATCACCTTGCCACCACCGAACTTCACCTCGTCGCCATAGATGGTGTGATCCTGTTCCACCTGGATCAGCAGTTCCGTATCACCCAGCCGGACACGGTCGCCGGTGGTGGGGCCGTACATCTCCGCATAGGCCTGGTTGCTTATCTTGGTCATCAGTCCAGATCCCCCATAACCGTGCCATTGAAACCGAACACTTTTCGCGCACCGGCATAGGCCACCAGGGTCACTTCCCGGGTCTGGCCCGGTTCGAAACGCACCGCCGTGCCGGCGGCGATATCGAGCCGGAAGCCCATGGCCTTGTCACGATCAAACTGCAGGGCCGGATTGGTCTCGGCAAAGTGGTAGTGAGAGCCGACCTGAATGGGCCGGTCGCCGGTATTGGCCACGGAGAGTGTCACCGTCTCTCTGCCCGCGTTGAGGGTGCGTTCGCCGGGCGCGGTGATGATTTGGCCCGGAATCAGGCCGCCCGAGGGTGCGGTGGCGGCGGGCAGAATGGGGTCGTGGACGGTGACCAGCTTGGTGCCATCGGGGAAGGTCGCTTCCACCTGCACGTCATGGATCATCTCGGCCACCCCGTCCATCACATCGTCGCCGGTGAGCAGGGTGCGGCCAAAGTCCATCAGTTCGGCCACGCTTCTGCCCTCCCGGGCGCCCTCCAGAATGGCGGCGCTGATATAGGCGGTCGCCTCCGGGTAGTTGAGTTTCAGTCCCTTCGCCTTGCGCCGTTCGGCGAGCAGGCCGGCGGTAAAGAGCAACAGTTTATCTTTTTCTCTCGGGGTCAGTTCCATGGGATGCTCCTACGGGATCAGGTATTCCAGATACGGGGTTCGCTGGGTAAGCGGTTAACCACCACGGGTCTCAGAATCTTCCAGATTTCAATCAGCAGTCGTCGGGCCGTTTCGGTCGAATCGCCCAGGTACCGGGCAACAAGCAGACCGTCCACCAGCGTAAGGCCGATGGATTGTTGATCCCGGACCGGTATGGTGTCCCGCAGTTTTTCCAGCAGACGGTTGTCGGCAAGGGTTGCGTAGAGGGTGCCCACCACCGGCTGGTTGCGCAGACCGGCCGCGGCGGTCAGTGCCTGTCCGCTGTCAATAACCTGTCTTTCGTGCAGCAGGGGGCGGCCGTCACGCGACAGGCTGTAACTGAACAGGGCCGTGCCGTGGTCGAATTGCTCATCAATGACCGGTCGTCCCAGGCAGTTGATCTCCCAGCCGATAAAGCGGGCGTCACCGCGCAGATCGATCCGGGTGGACAACTCCGCCCGGGCGCCGGGGAAAATAATATTCTCCTGGGGCAGCCACTCCAGGCAGCCGTCCTGCACCGTCAGTTGCTGGTGTTGTCGGGCGGTGGGGCCGGCAGAACGGTAGAACTTGGTGGCGCCAGGTGTGGTGATCAGGGCCGCTGCCTGTGCCGCCACGTGGACAGCGATCTCCAGTTGATCACCGCCGGCCACGCCGCCGGGCGGGTGCAGCAGATAGACATGGCAGAGATCACCTTCCGGGTAGAAGCTGCGTTGTACCGCCAGCGGACCCTGGCGGGTGCGTTCCGCCAGCACGGTCCGGCCGGGTCGCGGCTTAAAACCGAGCTGCAGTTTGGCATACCAGCCTGTCTCTTGCTGTTGGGCGAGGGCGGCCATCTTTACGCTTCGCCCGCTGGTTTGAATGCGGCGGAGGGGCACAAGGTTCTCAGCGGGGTGGTGCGCCGGGTGTTGAGTCGCTGCATGCTGTTTCTCGCTCCGGTTAAACGGTCAGGTACTGGCGAATCAGCTCGTCATCGAGTTGATCCATCGCGCCGGCGGCCACATGGTGACCCCGGTCGAGAATGCAGAATCGATCCGCCACCTTGCGGGCGAAGGGGAGCTTCTGCTCCACCAGCAGGACAGTGAGGCCGATCTCGCGGTTGAGGCGCAGGATGATGTCACCGATCTCCTGCACAATATTGGGCTGGATACCTTCGGTGGGCTCGTCCAGTATCAGCAGCTTGGGATCAAGCACCAGGGCACGACCGATCACCAGCTGTTGCTGCTGGCCACCGGACAGGTCGCCCCCCTTGCGTCCCAGCATCTCCTTGAGTACCGGGAACAGCTCGAAGATGAATGGCGGGATCTGTTTCGCCCTGTCCTTGCGGGCCGGCAGCCCGATGCGCAGGTTCTCCTCCACGGTGAGCATGGGGAAGGTCTGGCGCCCCTGGGGTACGTAACCGATGCCCAGCGGCGCGCGCCGCTCGGCGATCTGTCTGTTCAGGTTGTGACCGTTAAAGCGGATCTCCCCCGACTTGATGGGCAGCAGTCCCATGACACACTGTAGCAGGGTGGTCTTGCCCACACCGTTGCGTCCCATCAGGCAGGTACAGGTGCCTTCCGGAACCTGGAGGTCCAGATCCCACAGGGTGTGGGACTGGCCGTAGAATTGATTGAGTTGTTCTATCTGCAGCATCTCATTCACCTAAGTAGACCTCGACGACGCGGGGATCACTCTGCACTTGGTCCATGCTGCCCTCTGCCAGCACGCTGCCCTGGTGCAGTACGGTCACCTTGCGGGCGATGGAGCGGACAAAATCCATGTCGTGTTCCACCACCACCACCGTGTGTTGTCCGGCCAGGGAGGTGAGCAGTTCAGCGGTACGATCCATCTCCTGATGGGTCATGCCGGCGACCGGTTCATCCACCAGCAGGAGTTTGGGGTTCTGCATTAGCAGCATGCCGATCTCCAGCCACTGCTTCTGGCCGTGGGAGAGTGAGCCAGCGGGCCGGTTACACAGCGCTTGCAGACCGATGATCTCCAGGACCTGGTCGATAAAGTCGCGCTGCTCGCCGCTGAGTCGGGCGGTCAGGATCGCCCAGACCCGTTTGTCTCCAGCCATGGAGAGTTCCAGGTTCTCGAACACGCTGTGGTATTCAAAGACGGTCGGTTTCTGAAACTTGCGCCCTATGCCGACCTGGGCGATCTCCGGTTCGCTCAGGTGCAGCAGGTCGATGTTCTGGCCGAAATAGGCGCTGCCCCGGTCCGGGCGGGTCTTGCCGGTGATGATGTCCATCATGGTGGTTTTGCCGGCGCCATTGGGGCCGATAATGCAACGCAGTTCACCGGCCTCGATATAGAGGTTCAGATCGTTGATCGCCTTGAAGCCATCAAAGCTGACCGAGATATCCTCCAGGTAGAGAATGTTGCCATGGCTGATGTCCACCTCCAGGCTGCGGGTTTGCAGCATGAAGTCAAACACCCGGTCAGGCCGCATGGTTTCCCGCAGATTGTCCAGCGCATTCATGATTCAGCCCCTTTTCTGTTCAGCAGTCCGATTACCCCCTTGGGCAGAAACAGGGTCACCAGGACAAACAGAGCGCCCAGGGCAAACAGCCACACTTCGGGCAGTGCCGCGGTGAAATAGGATTTGCCATAGTTGACCATCAGGGCACCGGCGGCGGCACCGTACAGGGTGGCGCGTCCACCCACCGCCACCCAGATGACGATCTCGATGGAGTTGAGCGGCGAGAACTCTCCCGGATTGATAATCCCCACCTGGGGTACATAGAGCGCACCGGCGATACCGGCCAGTACCGCCGAGAAGGTGAAGATGGCCAGCTTGACATGCTCCACCTTGTAGCCGACAAAACGGGTCCGGTCCTCGGCGTCCCGGATAGCCACGGCCACGCGACCAAGACGGGAGTTGACCACCGCGCGACAGGCGATGTAGCCCAGCCCCAGGGCCAGGGCCGTCACCATGTAGAGCACGATGCGGGTGCTGTCCTCCTGCAGGCTGAAGCCCAGAATATCCTTGAAGTCTGTCAGCCCGTTGTTGCCGCCAAAGCCCATCTCGTTGCGGAAAAAGGCGAGCATCAGCGCATAGGTGAGTGCCTGGGTAATAATGGAGAGATAGACACCGGTTACCCGGGAGCGAAACGCCAGCCAGCCAAACACAAAGGCGAGCAGGCCTGGGGCGAGTATGACCATCAGCATGGCAAACCAGAACATGTCGAAGCCATACCAGAACCAGGGCAGGCTGTCCCAGTTGAGAAACACCATGAAGTCCGGCAGGAGCGGGTCGCCATAAACGCCCCGCTCACCGATCTGGCGCATCAGGTACATACCCATGGCGTAGCCACCCAGGGCGAAGAAGGCGCCGTGTCCCAGGCTGAGAATACCCAGGTAGCCCCAGGCCAGATCAACGGCGATGGCCAGCAAGGCAAAGGCCAGGTACTTGCCCAGCAGGGTGATGGTATAGGTGCTGATATGCAGGGGGTTGCTCTCGGGCAACAGCTGGTTCAGCAACGGGGCCAGCACGGCGGCCAGCAGAAGCAGCGACAGAAATAGCTGCCCGCCCCGGTCATTTTTCAGAAGATTGACAATACCCATGGATCAACCCTCCGCTGCACGGCCTTTCTGCGGGAACAATCCCCGCGGCCGTTTCTGAATAAAGAGAATGATGAATACCAGTACCAGGATCTTGGCCAGCACAGCGCCGGACCAGGGCTCCAGGAATTTGTTGGCCACCCCGAGACTCATGCCGCTGACCAGGGTGCCCCAGAGATTGCCGACGCCGCCGAACACCACCACCATGAAGCTGTCGATGATGTAGGACTGTCCCAGGTTGGGGCCCACGTTGGTGAGCTGGCTCAGGGCCACCCCGGCCACGCCGGCAATGCCGGAGCCGAGTCCGAAGGTCATGGCGTCCACCCACTCGGAGCGTACCCCCATGGCCCGGGCCATGGCGCGATTCTGGGAGACGGCCCGCACCTGCAGCCCGAGCGTGGTCTTTTTAAGCACCATGAAGAGGGCGGCAAACACCAGCAGACAGAACAGGATGATGTAGAGCCGGTTCAGGGTGAGCGACAGGGCGCTGTTGATTTCCCAGGTGCCGCTCATCCAGGCCGGGGTCTCCACCGAGCGGTTCAGGGGCGAGAAGATGGAGCGCACGGTCTGCTGAAGAATCAGGCTGATACCGAAGGTGGCCAGTAGGGTCTCCAGGGAGCGGCCGTAGAGAAACCGGATGACGCCCCGTTCAATGGCGATACCCACCAGGCCGGAGACGATAAAGGCGGCCGGTATGGCGACCAGAACCGAGATACCGATCTGTTCCGGCATCAGCAGCTGGATCACGTAAGTGGTATAGGCGCCGATCATGATCAGCTCGCCATGGGCCATATTGATGACACCCATGACGCCGAAGGTGATGGCCAGGCCGATGGCCGCCAGCACCAGCACAGAGCCGAGGCTGAGACCGAAGAAGATGTTTTCGATAACGCTGTAGATCTGCAGCCGGAAATCGATTTTTTTCAGGGCCTGGTCAATGGTCGCGGCAAACTCTTCATCCTGGGTGGTCTGCTGCAGTTTCACCAGGCCGTTTCTCACCGCGGGATGGATGCTGCCCGCCAGCGTATCGACAGCGGCCATGCGTTCGTTCTTGTCCTGGGAGACCAGGTGCCCCAGGGCGATAACGATCTCCATCGCTTCGCGTACCTCCGGGTTGCGCTCCTGGCTGAGCAGGGGTTCGATCCGGCGCGCGTTTTCACCGTCGGGGTGGTCGATCAGCTGGTTGACTGCCAGAAGCCGTTTGTCTGCATCGGGGCTGCGCAGATCCATCACCGCCAGGGCACTGCGAATCTGACTGCGCAGGCTGTTATTCACGGCGATCTTTTTCACCTTTCTTTTACCCACTGTGCCGAGTTCCGCCCCGGTGATCGGATCGCTGATCCGGTAGCCCCGATCCTGTTTGTGGACGATGACGATGTGTTTGTCTTTCTTGACGTAATAGAGTTGACCGTCGAGCAGGGTGTTCAGCAGTGTCACGGCCGATTCGCCGGCATTTTCGGCCAGCAGGGATACGGCCCGGGACTTGTCGTCGAAACTGCCGGACTTCAGCAGCTCGGTTGCCTGGTTCAGCAGGTTGTCGGCAGTGGCTGTGGCCGCCAGTGCCGGCTGCACTGTCACCAGGCATAGCGTCAGCAGCAACCAGTGAGATAGCCGTGTCATATACATAGCTGTGTGGCCAGTAAACTAAAACGTGTCTGGTCAATCCGCGGCGGAGTGACGGGCACGTCCTTGTTGGTTAAAAAAATGCCGGCCCGGCTGGGCCGGCTTAAAGTGCTTGCTTACAAGCAGGAGGTCATCTGTTGAAAGCCTGTTTACTCGTAATTCTGGCCGGAGCACTTGGCCGTCTTTACGTTGTAGTTACCGCAGCTCAAGGGGGCTCTCCAGTCGGAGATGATGTCCTTGGAGCCGGGCAGGAAGTCGGACCAGGCATCGCCCGCCACCAGGCCGGATGTTTTCCAGACCACGTCAAACTGACCGTCATCCTGGATCTCGCCGATCAGAACAGGCTTGGTGATATGGTGGTTGGGCATCATGGCGGAGACGCCGCCGGTCAGGTTGGGTACGGTGACGCCGATAATGGCTTCCTGGACCGCGTCGGAATCGGTGGTGCCGGCTTTTTCAACCGCCTTCACCCACATGTTGAAACCGATGTAATGGGCTTCCATGGGATCGTTGGTAACCCGGTCCTCGTTCTTGATGAACTGTTGCCACTTCTCGATAAAGGCATCGTTGGCGGGGGCGTCCACACTCATGAAGTAGTTCCACGCAGCCAGGTGACCCACCAGGGGTTTGGTATCGATGCCGGAGAGCTCCTCCTCACCCACGGAGAAAGCCACCACCGGGATATCCTCGGCCGAGATGCCCTGGTTACCCAACTCCTTGTAGAACGGCACATTGGCGTCACCGTTGATGGTGGAGACCACGGCGGTCTTGGCACCGGTGGAACCGAACTTCTTGATTTCAGAAATGATCGACTGCCAGTCGGAGTGACCAAACGGGGTGTAGTTGATCATGATGTCGTCGGCCGCCACACCCTTGGCTTTCAGATAAGCCTCCAGGATCTTGTTGGTGGTGCGGGGATAGACATAGTCGGTGCCGGCCAGCACCCAACGCTTCACACCCACTTCGTTCATCAGGTAGTCGACCGCCGGGATGGCCTGCTGGTTGGGCGCCGCGCCGGTATAGAAGACGTTCTTGGATGACTCTTCCGCTTCATACTGCACCGGGTAGAACAGCAGGCCGTTCAGCTCTTCAACCACCGGCAGCACCGATTTACGGGACACCGAAGTCCAGTTGCCGAAGATGGCCGCAACCTGGTGCTGGCTGATCAGTTCACGGGCCTTCTCGGCGAACAGGGGCCAGTTGGATGCGGGATCCACCACCACCGGTTCAAGCTGCTTGCCCAGCAGCCCGCCCTTTTTGTTCTGCTCTTCGATAAGCATGAGCATGGTGTCCTTCAGCGTGGTTTCGCTGATCGCCATGGTGCCGGACAGGGAGTGCAGGATACCGACCTTGATGGTATCCGCGGCCTGGGCGTTGCCGAGGCAGGCGGCAGCCACGGCAAGAGACAGCACAAGATTGTTTAGGGGACGCTTGTTCATTGGGTGTTGCTCCTGTTTAGGGTTTGGCACTGGAATTGCTATCACCTGGGTGACGGTTTTCATGTGCTGCCAGTATTGCGCGCCCGATCCCTGATCACTATTCGGCGAAGGACCCATAGGGCTACGTCAAATGACGTATGGCCGGACTTGGGGGCGTGTTGAACGGAGCCCGTGCGCACTGGAACAGTGCGCAATAACGGCTGTGGGGCGTGGTCTGCACACTCATGGGGCAGAGGCGGGTGAGATGTTGAAGTTATGACGATCAATCAACGGGTAATACCGACCAAGCGACGCTACAACCAGTGGGTTGCCAACGAGACGATGGAGGATTTCGCGTTGCGCTACATCGCCGGGCGTGCGCGCAAGTGGTCCGACGGGCGCATAGCCAATACCGCGCTGGGTATCGTGGCTTTTCTGGCCCTGGAGGCGATCGGAGGCGCGATCACCCTGCAGTACGGTTTTATCAATTCGGCCTGGGCCATCCTGGTGGTCTGTACGCTGATCTTTCTGTTTGGACTGCCCATCTGTTACCACGCGGCCAGGGCGGGACTGGACATTGATCTGCTCACCCGTGGCGCCGGTTTTGGTTATATCGGGTCGACCGTTTCATCCCTGATCTACGCCTCATTCACTTTCATTTTTTTCGCCCTGGAAGCGTCCATCATGTCCATGGCGCTGCAGTTGCTGTTCCATATCCCCCTGGCCTGGGCCTATGTGATCAGTGCCTTGCTGGTAATTCCCCTGGTGACCCACGGCATCACCCGCATCAGTCGTTTTCAACTCTGGACCCAACCGGTCTGGATCGTGCTCCAGGTGGCGCCACTGGTGTTCATCATCTATCACCATGCCGATGCGCTGTTGAGCTGGAGCCAGTTTGCCGGCGTGAGCGGGCAGACCGGTGACTCCTTTGATCTGCTGTTGTTCGGTGCGGCAGCCGCGGTGATCTTTCCGCTTATGGCGCAGAATGCCGAGCAGGTGGATTATCTCCGCTTTCTGCCCAGGGAGACGGCCCATTCCCGCCAGTGGTGGCTGGCGCTGACCCTGTCCGGTCCCGGCTGGAGCCTGTTCGGGCTGATCAAGCTGTTTGCCGGCTCTTTCCTGGCGGTGCTGGCCTATCAGCAGGGGGTGGCGCTGGAACTGGCCGATGATCCCACCCACATGTACCTGGTGGCGTTCAGCTATATCACCCATAACCCGGAACTGGCACTGGTGCTGGTTTCGGCCTTTGTGATTATTTCCCAGTTAAAGATCAATGTGACCAACGCCTATGCCGGTTCACTGGCCTGGTCCAACTTTTTCTCCCGGGTTACCCACAGCCATCCGGGCCGTATTGTCTGGCTGTTCTTTAACGTGGCGATTGCCCTGCTGCTCATGGAGCTGGGTCTGTATCGCGCTTTTGAGACCATCCTGATCATCTTCTCCCCCCTGGTGCTGGCCTGGATCGGTTCACTGGTGGCGGACCTGACCATCAACCGGCCGCTCGGTTTGCGGCCCCGGGAGATCGAGTTCAAACGGGGTCACCTCTACGACATCAATCCGGTCGGGGTCGGTTCCATGGTCATTGCATCGACCCTGGGCGTGGCGGGCCAGTTGGAGCTGTTTGGGCCAACTTTTAAGGCATTGTCACCTTTTGTGGCGCTGTTTACCCCCTTTGTCACCGCACCCCTGATCGCCTGGGCAACCGGCGGACGTTACTACCTGGCCCGGCCGAATGATCTGCTGAAAACCGGGGGAGAGCGGGTCTGCTCGATTTGTGAAAACCGCTTTGAAGTGGAAGACATGAGCAGCTGTCCGGCCTGTCGTGGCCCTATCTGTTCACTCTGTTGCGCCCTCGATTCCAGTTGCCGGGACAGCTGCCGGCCGGATGCCCACCTGCGTTCCCAGACCTTCAAAATACTGAGCCGACTGTTACCGGAGCGGTGGGTGGCGCGCCTCCACTCCCCGGTGGGTCACTTCCTGGTGATACTGCTGGTCACGGCGACCCTGATTGCGGGGCTCTTTACGCTGGTCTATTTCTCCCTGGATTACGGCTCGGTGCAGGCCGGGATGATGGTAGGGGATGCCCTGTTCAAAACCTTTTTTCTGTTGATCATCGTGGCCGGTGTGCTGATCTGGCTCTACGTGCTGGCGCAGAACAGCAAACGTAATGCGCTGGACGAATCGCAGCAGCGCACCGAGTTGCTCAGCCAGGAGGTGGCGGCCCACGATAAAACCTATAAAAAGTTACAGGACGCCAAGGAGGCGGCGGTAGCGGCCAACCAGGCCAAGAGCCGTTACCTGTCGGGGGTAAGTCATGAGTTGCGTACGCCGTTGAATACCATTCTGGGTTACGCCCAGTTGCTGGAGGCCGACGACCAGCTGCCGGAACGCAACAAGCGGGCGGCGGCGGTTATTCAGCGCGGTGGCGAACACCTGGCCGATGTTATCGAGGGCTTGCTGGAGATCTCCAAGATCGAGGCGCGCCGCCTCGACCTGCACCGCGACCAGGTCAATCTCCGTTCCCTGATTGAGCAGCTGGTGGAGATGTTTGATATTCAGGCGCGGGCCAAGAATCTCTCATTCCGTTATCGCTGCGAGAGTGACCTGCCGGACTATATCCTGGCGGATGAGAAACGGCTGCGCCAGATTCTGATGAACCTGCTCTCCAATGCGGTGAAGTTCACCCGCGAGGGCGAGGTGTCCTTGCAGGTGAGTTATCGCAACCAGGTGGCCAGGTTCATCGTGCGCGACACCGGCGTGGGGATAAAGCCCGAACACCTGGAAAATATATTCAACCCCTTTGAGCGGGTCCGGGATGAGCAGACCCAGTTTGTCAGTGGAACCGGACTCGGCCTGACCATTTCACGCCTGCTCACCAACCTGATGGGCGGGGATCTGGATCTGCAGAGTGAGTATGGTCAAGGGACCCGGTTTACCCTGTCACTCATGCTGCCGGTGATCCATGCGCCGAGGGCGCTGTCACTGCCACCGAAAAAGATCAGGGGCTATACCGGCCGACGTAAACGGGTGCTGGTGGTGGATGATGAACCGAGCCATCGGGCGCTGATCGCGGACTTCCTGACACCCTTGGGATTCGAAGTGCTGGAAGCCTACAGCGCGGAATTCGCCCTGGAAATGGTGGCACAACAGGATTTCGACCTTTACCTGCTGGATGTGCATATGCCGATTACTGACGGCTGGACGCTGGCCGCGCAGTTACGGGACAGGCGTATCCAGGCGCCCATTTTCATGTTGTCCGGCAATGCCATCGAGGATCACCGGGCGGAAATGGTCAGTGATCTGCACGATGAGTATCTGATCAAGCCGGTACGTCTGGACACGCTGCTGGAAAAGATGGAGAAGTGCATGCCGATCGATTGGCTGCATGATGGAGCGGGCAAGACCGGACGGAAAGGCGACACGCCGCATCCGCCGGTGGCAAATAAGTTGCCAACCAACGCCGATATCGAGGGACTGATCTCGATGGCAAAAATCGGTTACCTGAACGGTATTTTGGAGAAACTGGAGGCCATGGAAAAAGCCAATATAGATTCTGAATTTTTACAGTACCTGAAGTCCAGGGCCGAACTGTGTGACTTTGACGGCCTGACCCAGGCGATCAAGGGGTTGAGTTATGGCGCTTGATAACAGTAATCCGATTGTCCTGGTGGTGGATGATTCGCCAGATTCCCTGGGTATGATCAACAGTGCGCTTAACCAGGCGGGTTATACCGTACTGGTGGCGCTTAACGGCCAGCAGGCGCTGGATATCGCGGCGCAGATCAAGCCGGACGTGGTCCTGATGGATGCGGTGATGCCGGTGATGGATGGTTATGCATGCTGCAAACAGATGCGCCAGTCACTGCCGTTGCTGCCGGTGATCTTCATGACCGGACTGACGGAGGTGGAGCATATTGTGCGGGCCTTTGAGCACGGCGGTAACGATTACATCACCAAGCCGATCAAGCCGGAAGAGTTGCTGGCCCGCATCCGAACCCATGTCGCCAGTGCCAGTATGATTGAGAATGCCCGGGCGGCACTGGACGTGGCAAAACAGTTCGTGCTGGCGGTGAACAGTGCCGGGGAGAGCCTCTGGGCCACGCCGGAAACCCGGGCGTTGCTGAATGGCAACGGGATCGATTACCGGGATGGCAGCAGTGCCTTCAGTGCCGCATTGAAAGCGTGGATCACCGGTGACGATGCCCGGCAGGACCTGGTGATTCAGACTTCCGGCAAACCCCTGACAATCCGTTATTTCAAGGCCGTGGACAACGATGAGCATCTGCTGCGCATCGTCGGGCATGACCTGCTGATGGATGCGGATGTGCTGGCAAGTGCCCTGCCCGTAACCCGGCGCGAAGCGGAGGTGCTGCTGTGGGTGGCCCATGGGAAAACCAATCGTGAAATCGGTGAGCTGCTTTCACTGAGCCCCCGGACGGTGAACAAGCACCTGGAACAGATCTATCCCAAGCTCCAGGTGGACAACCGTTCCGGGGCCACTTCCATCGCTATTCAGGCGCTGCTGGGGCTGCCGGTCTAGGCCGACGGGTCGCGCAGATTGTTCTGGCCGGCCGGGTGCTGGTCGGTCAGGCAGAGCTGATGGTTGGACAGGGCCTCGATGATGCGGCAATCCGCCACCTTGTTGCCGCTGCACTGGCTGATCATCCGGCGTAACTCTTTGCGCATGCTCTGTAACCGTTCGATCCGGGACTCCACTTCCTGCAGGTGGCGGCGTGCGATCTGGTCCACTGTTTCACAGGAGCGGCCCGGGTCGTCGCTCAAGGCCAGGATCTCCTTGATCTGCTCCAGCGAGAAGCCCAGTTCGCGGCTGTGACGGATAAATCCCAGCCGATCCAGGTGTACCTGACGATAGATGCGCTGGTTGCCCGGGGTGCGTTCCGGCTCCGGCAGCAGACCGATCTGTTCATAGTAGCGAATGGTCTGAACCTTGCTGTTACTGATTCTGGCCATCTGGCCAATGGAATAGGGTTCGTGCATCCAAAAACACCTCTTGAAGCTACAGCCACTGTAGGTAGTAAGGTTAGGGCATGGTGATTCAAATAGATACCCGGGAGAGGTGTAATGGCGTGCTGTAACTGTGGTAATAACCTCCAATTTGACGGTCTGTCGACCGCTTACAAGCGGATTCTGTGGATTGTTATTGCCATCAATGCGCTGATGTTTCTGGTGGAGATGGGTGCCAGCCTGGCATCCGGTTCCATGGCGCTGCGGGCCGATGCACTGGATTTTCTCGGTGACACCCTGACTTACGGGATTACCCTGATGGCTATCGGTCACTCGATCCGCTGGCGCGCGTCGGCGGCCCTGTTCAAGGGGGTGACGCTGGCGCTCATGGGTGTATGGGTTCTGGGTGCGACCCTGTACCGGGTTTTCATTCTGGGCGTCCCCAACGAAGCGATCATGGGTTCGGTCGCGCTGATGGCCTTCGCGGCCAATGCCACCAGCGTGCTGTTGCTGATGCGCTACCGGAATGGGGATGCCAACGTGCGTTCGGTCTGGCTCTGCAGTCGCAACGACGCGATCAGCAACCTGGCGGTGATGGTGGCAGCGGTGGTGGTCTTCTACACCCAGTCGCGCTGGCCGGACCTGGTGGTGGCGGCCGGTATGGCGGGCCTGTTCCTGCACTCCTCAACCCTGATCATTCGACAGGCAAGGCGGGAGATCCGGGAGGATCGCATGGGCCGTGCGGCGTGCGTCGCGGTGCCCGTTAAGCCGGAGCGTCAATTGCCCTGACGGGGCGGGCGAAATACCCCATTTGCCCCAATAAACACCGCCACCGGGGTCCGGTATCCGGTGGCGTCACCGGTTATCCGGCCTGTCCAGGCTGGAGTCTCTGCATAATACTCTGATATGGTTGTGGGTCAGGAGTGTTCCCCCTGGCGGGCGGCGGTCTGTGGCCAATAGCAACTAAAATCAAACAGGCCGGTCCGCACGGAAAGTCACCAATAAGAACTTACAGCGGCAGATCCCCGGCAACTTCATCGGTCAATCTTGCGATGCCTGAATCCGGGCAGGGTGCAGCTACTCTACTTGTTCAATTAATCCCGCAGGAGGTGGATTTTGAGGGGCAAATTCGTCTGGTCGGCACTGTTGCTGGTCCTGTTGTTATCGAGTGCGCTCCCGGCGGCCCCCCAGGAACCGGGGTATCTGCGTTTTGGTGTGCTGCCGTTGCAGAGTCCGACCAAGCTGGCGGGCATGTTCCTGCCCCTGACCCGCTACCTGGCACAGCAGCTGGACCGTCCCATGCAGTTTGTCACCAGCGGCAGCTTCAATACCTTCATGGAGAAGGTGGCGCAGCGGGAATATGACATCATCTATCTTAACCCCATGCTCTACAGCCGTGCCCGCCAATACGGTTACCGGGTCATCGCCAAGGTCGCTTCGGAACCCTTTACCGGTATTCTGGTGGTACGTAAGGATGGCCCGATCCACTCCCTGTCGCCTGAATCACTGCCGGCGGGCGTGCGGATCGGCTTCCCGGACCCGGGGGCCTACGCGGCCACGGTGATGGTGCGTGACTACCTGGAGTCGATCGGGATCGACGTGGACCGGCAACTGCATGTGCAGTATTTCGGTTCACAGGACTCGGCTATCCTGGCGCTGCATAATGGACTGGTGGATGTGACCGGCACCTGGCGTCCGTCGCTGCGCTCGATGCCGGAAACAATACAGAATGAACTGCGGATTATTGCCGAGACCCCACCCCAGCCGCAGATGCCCATCGCCGTTCGGGATGACCTGCCGGCCGATCAGATTGAGCGGCTCAGGCAGGTGCTGATCGGCCTGGCCGGCAGTGAGCAGGGACAGCAGATTGTCCGGCAGCTGGGATTCAAGCGGGGCTTTGAGGCCGCCGTGGATGAAGAGTACCGGGAGGTTAAACGGTGACCGATATACCCCTGTTTTCCACGGCTCCCGTGCCCCGTAAGCGGCACCGCTGGATTCCCCGTCAGCTGCGTACCCTGCGGGTGCGCCTGATCATCTCCGTGGCGCTGGTACATGTGGTGCTGATGGGGCTGTTTACCTGGGAGGCGGTGGAGCGCCAGTCCCATGAACTGCGCCTGGAGATGGCCAGCCAGGGCCGCTCGCTGGCCAGCATGATGGTGGTGGCCTCCACCAATGCCCTGCTGGCGGAGGACCTGGCCTCGCTGGCCGAGGTGACCCGCCGGGTTGGTGAGCGGGAAGATGTGGCCTATGGGGAGGTGGTGGATATGCGTGGCTTCGTCCTGGCCAGTACCCGGGATGGCCGGGTAGGGCGGATGGTGGGACCGGTGATCGAGCGGAACGACCGGTTTCCCCTGGCCGCCGATGACCGGGTGCTGGATCTGCGTGAAGATGTGCAGATCGGGCAGGACCGGGTCGGTTTTGTTCTGCTGGGTCTCTCCACCACCAATCTGGACAATGCCCTGGCCGACACCCGCAATCGCGGTATCCAGTATATTGTGCTGGCACTGGTCATCGGCAGTGTGGCGGCCTGGCTGCTCTCCCTGGCGGTGACCCGGAATCTGCGTGAACTGACCCTGGCGGCGAAAAAGATCGGCGATGGGGATCTGAATGTCCGGGTCAATGTGCCGGGCCAGGACGAGACCGGCACCCTGGCGCGCGCCTTCAACCTGATGGCCGCCTCGCTGCAGCGCAGTTCCCGGCAGATGGAGCAGGAGCATCGCAAACGCACCGAGGCGGAACGCCTCGCCTGCGTGGGTGAGATGGCGGCCTCCATCGCCCACGAAATACGCAACCCGATGGTGGCGCTGATCAACTCGGTGAAGTTGCTGGGCGACACCCAGCTGCCCGCCGGTGATCGCGCCGCGGTGGTGGATATTGTGAATACCGAGTCCCGCCGCCTGCAGCGCATCCTGGACGACTTCCTGATGTTCTCCCGCCTGCCCGCACCCCGGTTGGAGACGGGTGATCTGAAACCCCTGGTGGAGCAGACCATCGGGCTGATCGGCCGTGATCCGCGCTACGGGGACGGGGTGAAATTTGAGTGCCGCTACGAAGCGGATAACCACTGTCGGTTTGATTCCGACCTGATGCGCCAGGTGCTGCTGAATCTGATAATGAACGCCATTCAGGCCACAAACGGAGAGGGACGGCTGATGATCCGGCTGCAACGCGTGGGGGATCGGCTCAGTGTCAGCATCGTGGATAACGGTCGGGGCATTCCGGAGGCGATGATGCCGGAGGTCAGCAAACCCTTTTTCACCAGCAGAAAGGAGGGCACCGGTCTCGGCCTGCCGGTGGTGCAGCGTATCCTGGCGCAACACGGGACGGCGCTCAGCATCACCAGTCAGGAGGGCGCGGGCACCGAAGTGGCATTTGACCTGGAAGTGACGAACGATGAGTAATGTACTGATTGTGGATGATGAGTTTTCCATCCGTAAGACCGTCAGCCTGCTGTTGAAAGGGGAGGGTTTGGTCCCGTTTGAGGCGGCCGGCATCGACGAGGCGCTGGGTTATTTCGAGACCCAGTCGATCGACCTGGTGATAACCGACCTGCGTCTGGGCATGGAGAGCGGCATCGATCTGCTGGCGCGCTTGCAGGAGCGCGGCCTGGCCACCGAGAGTATCGTCATGACGGCGTTCGGCACCATTGAGAGCGCCGTCGAGGCGATGCGTCTGGGTGCCTACGACTACCTGACCAAACCGATCAATCCCGATGAGCTGATGTTGCGGGTCCGTAAGGTACTGGAGCGCCGGGCCCTGCAGGAAGAGGTGAAACGGTTGCGCATGGTGCTGGATGGCCGCGAGCAGATGCGTTCCATCGTCGCCGCCAGCGAGGCGATGCAGCAGGTGCTGGACGTGGTGGCGCGTATCCAGGACCGGGACATCCCGGTGCTGATTACCGGTGAGACCGGCACCGGCAAGGAGGTGATTGCCCAGGCGTTGCACAGCAGCAGTGCCCGGGCGGACAAGCCGTTCGTGCCGATCAACTGCTGTACCCTGCCGGAGGATCTGCTGGACTCCGAGCTGTTTGGCCACGTACAGGGCGCCTTTACCGGGGCGGGCGGCAGCCGTGAAGGGCTGTTCCAGCAGGCGGACGGGGGCACCCTGTTTCTGGACGAAGTGGGGGATGTGAGTCCGCGTCTGCAGGCCAAGTTGCTGCGTGCCCTGCAGGAGGGGGAGGTGCGACCGGTGGGCGGCAACCAGATTGTCAACGTGGATGTGCGGGTGGTGGCGGCGACCAACCGGGATCTGGAGGCGATGGTTGCCAGGGGTGAATTCCGCAGCGACCTGCTGTTCCGTCTCAACGTGCTGCCGATCCACCTGCCGCCCCTGCGGGAGCGCCGCGAGGATATCCTGCCGCTGGCCTGGCATTTTGTGCACCAACTGCGTGAACGGGTCGGGCGGGATGATCTGGGACTCTCCACCGCGGCCCAGGAGAAGTTGCAGCAGTACGACTGGCCCGGCAATGTGCGCCAGCTGGAAAATATTATCGAGCGCAGCTTTGCCCTGTTTCCGGGGCCGGTGCTGGAAGCGCACCAGATCATTATCTCCACGCCGGGCAAGAGCCTGGCCAGCGACGCAGTGCGTGACGATACCACCCTCACCATTGCCGAGGTGGAGGCGCGACATATCCGGGCGGTGCTGGAGGCGAATGACCACAACCAGGTGGCCGCCGCGCGCGTGCTGGGGATCAGTCGTTCCACCCTGAGACGCAAAATGAGCCAGATGGGGTGATTCATTTTGCTACAGGCCGGGTGCAAAACAGATCAGAATCAGTATTTCATGAACTATTTAACTCATTGTAAAATATAGAAAATAATCTCCGTCGCCGGTTGGCACCCGGTTTGCACTTCTCCCACCACAACAATAAATTGGCATTTGGAGGGTGCATGGATTTTTTCAAAAAAACGTACGACCCGGTGATCTCCCTGGCGATCATATCGGTTCTGAATATCTTCCTGTTTCTGACGGTCGGCGCCTGGACCGTAGGTGGCGGTGAGACCATGATGACCGGGCTCATTGCCGAGTTTTTTCTGGGTGAAGAGCTGGCCCGTATCCCGTTCTGGGATCTGGTTTTCCAGCCGGATGCCGGTTACTGGAAAATCTATATCAGCCTCGGCATGCTGTTCGGTGCTCTGGTGGGCGCGCTGCTCAGCAAGGAGTTCTACTGGCGCGTTCCCAAACATCTCTCTGAGTGGGTCATGATCACTATCGGCGGTCTGCTGATGGGTATCGGTATCCGGCTAGCCTTTGTCTGCAACGTAAGCACCTTCTTTGGATTGACCCCGCAAATGAATCTGGGCGGCTATCTGTCCATCACCGGCATCATTGCCGGGGCCTGGGTCGGTTCACTCATCTACAAGAAAGTTCTGGAGGGTTGATATGTCGGTTGTCGGTCAATGTCTTGCCGCCTTTATCTTCGGCTCGGTAGTGGGTTTCCTGGTACAGCGCTCGCGCTTCTGCAACACCGCGGCACTGCGTGATGCCATGCTGTTCAAGACCTATCGCAATACCAAGGCGCTGCTGGTCACCATGATGATCCTGACGGTGGGTTTCACCACTTTCATGACCTTCGGTGATGGCTATCCGTTGCAGTTCGATGTGGGTATCAACCAGATCATCGGGCTGTTCCTGTTCGGTATCGGCATGGTGCTCGCGGGGGCCTGTACCGTCTCCACCTGGGTCAAGGCGGGTGAAGGTAATGTGGGGGCCATCTGGGCGCTGCTGTTCACCTTTATCGGCATGTTCCTGTTCTCGCTGGTCTGGTCCTTCACCTACTGGCCGCCGGCGTCAGCCACCATGTCCGGTGAGCCCAACCTGGCGGGGCTGCAGTTCGGCTTTGCCAACGCGGCCACCCTGCAGGAGGAGACCGGTATCCCGGCGCTCTTCTTCGGGCTGATCCAGACCGCCGTACTCTATGCCATCTACCAGGCGATCCTGCGCAAGGAGCGCAGTATTGCCGAACAACGTGCCCCGGCCAGTCAGCCGGCGGTAACCACCCAATCACCATTAGAAAGCAAATCCTGAACCACTCCAGAGGAGGAGAACTCATGGCACTTTTCGGACGCAAGAAAAAACAGCCGGCAGAAGCCGCGGGTCCAGCCGGCGAAGTGACGCTGGAAGATGGCAGCACCTACCAGGTCGCCAATATCGTGGACTGTATCGGGGACTCCTGTCCGCGCCCGCAGCTGATGACCAAGAAGGCGCTCTCCAACGCGGCGTCGGGGGATGTGATCGAGGTGCGTATCGACAATCCGACCTCGATGGAAGCGATCCCACCAATGATGCCGGAACTGGGCAGTACCCACCTGGGTACGCTGAAAGCCGACCGTTACTGGCGCGTCATCGTCCGCCGACAATAGGGGGATGCTATGCGCAGGGGTTATATCCTAATGATGACGCTGTCGTTAGCCGTGACCGGTCTCTCGATCGCGTCCCTGGCCTATATCGTGACGGCCCAGCCGGACTACCTCCGTTCCGATCGTGACGGGGTGCCGTTCTACACCCCCAAGGTGATCAATCCGGAAGGGGGCGAGCCGCTGAGTATGGGTGAGCTGATTCGCCACTATAAGGGGGAGTGATATGGAACTGAGTCTGCAAACCTGGATTCAGCTGGGTATGTTCGCGCTGGCCATGCTGGTGCTCTATATCAGCATGACCAGCGATTCAACCTGAGGAGTCGGTAAGATGCGACGTGAAATAGTGATTTTCAATCTGTTCAGCCTGCTGGCCACCCTGGGTATCAGTGCGGCGCTGTTCAGCAGTGCCTCGGTGCCGGAGGAGACGCGCCTGAGCGCCAGTCAGCCACAGCCCGTGGAGGCGTTCGGTGATGTGGACCTGGGGCCGGACTACGGTGAGATACCGGTGTTCGAACTGGTGGAGTACTACCTGGAAAACCCGCCGGTAAAGTCCACCGCAGCGGCGCCGGTCCAGCGCCATTTTGGTGGATGTTAGCGTAGTGATACGACTGGCCACACTCTGTTGCCTGGGTCTGCTGACCCTGTCGCTGCAAGCGGCTGAAAGGGGATTGGGGTTTATCGACCAATTACCCGCCGACAGCGGGTGGCGGATGCTGGATACCCGGCCCCTGGCGCAGTGTGAAAAACGCACTGTCCGGAGTGCCCGTTGTATTACCACCACTGACCTGCTGGGTCACAGTGGTCGCCTGCCGAGCCCGCGGGACATTGCCTGGTTGCTCGGTACCCTGGGCCTTGATGGCAGTGAAACCGTGGTCGTGGCGGGACGGCCGGGGATGGCGCGGGACTTTGTCGCCGGGCTGCTCTATCTGGCCGGGCAGAAACAGGTGCTGCTGTTGCGGCCACCGCTGGGCCGGCTGATGGGTACAACAGCGGTGCCACTGGCAGCCGGGCAGAGGCGCAGCATGAGTCGTGAACGGCACTACGTGGCGCGCCCGAGGGATCAGCTGATCGTGTTGCGCAGCGAGCTGCAACGACGCCTGGCCCGACAGGAGACCCTGCGACTGCTGGATGTGCGCAGCCAGGCGGAGTACTGGGGCGAGCAGATCCGGGGTTGGCGTGGCGGCCATATACCCGGTGCGGAGTTTGTTGCCTCGCTGGATAGTCAGCCACTCCGGGCGACCAGGGCCGGCTCAGGCACGGTGATCTACGGCCACGGGCCGCTTGAATCGATCGCTGCCTTCGCCCGCTTGCAGGCGCAGTGGGATGCGCCCGTGCAGGTGCTGGTGGATGGCTGGCGTGCCTGGGCTGCCGACGGCAGTCTGCCGGTTGATGCGGAAACCTATAAAGATAACAAGGCGCTGATCGATTCCTGAATAGCGGAACATCAGTAGTCCAAAGAACGGCCTTCGGGCTAAGGGAGGTAAGTGTGAATCTGCTGTTTATTGTATCCACACCGGGTGCCGGTCGCGTGCTGAAACCGCTGGCGGCGGCCTGCAAGCGCAAGGGTACCCGATGGAGCTGTTTTTTTACCAACGACGGGGTAAGTATCCTGGCCGAGCCCGGTATGGAGGATCTGGCCTGTTGTGCGCAACGGGTGGTGGTCTGTGAGCACTCCTGGGCCCGCTTCATGGGGGACAAGCCCTGCCCGGTGGAACTGGGCAGCCAGACCCAGAACAGCATCATGGTGGGCGAAGCCGACCGGATAGTGAGCCTGTAGGGGAGGAGCTATGGCAAATAAAAACCTGGTTGTACTGGCGCGGCGGGATCATGCGGAGGCCATGCGAGTGGCGGCCGGCTTGACCATCGCCGGCCATGGGGTCCGGCTGATTTTTATGACCGGTCCGGTGGAGGAGACGCCCGAGAACATGGAGCAGGCGGAGACGCTGGAACTGTGCGATATCGAGCCGGAGACCACGGTTCGTGGTGAAGAGCTGCCTTACGTGGATAGTGCCGCCCTGTCGCTGGCCCTGCTGCAGGCGGACAGTGTGATCAATCTTTAAGGGATCCGTATAACAATGAATGTAGCTGTATTAAAAACCGGTCTGTTTCCTGATAGTGAAACCGTGGAAGAGGGAATTGACCACCTATTATCGCGTTGTAACCTGTATCAGTATGATGCAACACGTGGCGACCTGTCGGACAGCGACTGGGATCAGATACTTGATGAGATCCTGGATGCTGAACGTCTGATCGTGCTCTAAAAACAACAGGAGGATGGATATGAAAATAATCAAAAAGATCGGCAGTGGATTGGCGTTACTGGGGTTCTGTTCGCTAGCCTGGGGCGCCAGCCCGCTGGTGGATGCCAACTGGGTCAAGGATAACAGCTGCAATGCCGGTGTGCGCGTGCTGGATATCCGTAACAAGCTTGATGGTGGTTCCAAAACCACCTACATGCGGGGACATATTCCCTGTGCCATTCACACCGACTACGCCAAGGATGGTTGGCGCGTAACGGTCAATAAAGTACCCGGTCTGCTACCCCCGGTGGATAAGCTGGAAAAACTGATTGGCGGCCTGGGTGTGGATAATCAGACCCATGTGGTGATTTACCACGCGGGCAAGAACGCCCTGGATCTGGCCAGCGCCACCCGGGTCTACTGGACCTTCAAGGTGCTGGGTCATGAGAATGTCTCTATTCTCGATGGTGGTTTCGCCGCTTACACCGCCGACAAGAAGAACCCGCTGGAGAAGGGTAACAAGAAGGCTGATCCAAAAACCTTCAAGGCGACTCTGAACGAGTCACTGCTGGCCACCAAGGAGCAAGTGAAGGCCGCCATCGACGGCGGCGTGACCCTGATTGATAACCGCCCGAACCATCAATACCTGGGTATCAATCGGCACCCCAAGGCAACCCGTAATGGCACCATACCGCACTCCAAAAATCTGCCCGAGAGCTGGCTGACCGTGAATGGCGGCGGTAAATTCCGTGATGCGACGTCGTTGAAAAAGCTTTACCAGGTTGCTGATATCTCCCCCGAGGGCGACACCATCAACTTCTGTAATACCGGCCACTGGGCATCCCTCGGCTGGTTTGTCGGCAGCGAACTGCTGGGTAACAAACAGTCCCGTCTGTATGATGGCTCCATGGTGGAGTGGACCGTGGACAGCGCTCTGCCGATGAGTGAGCAAGTCAAGCTCTGATGAGCCGGTTTCTGATCGGACTGGTGGCCGGAATCGCCTTACTGATTCCGGCCACCGTTTTTGCGGCTGGTGAACAGCAGCGACGTTTCGCGGTGGAACTGGCCCTGCTGGCCGGTGACAGCCGCTTATTACAGGAAGCGGAGCTGTCGGCTGAGAAACGCCGCTGGATCGAGGGACGTATCTCCAGCAGCCTGAATGTACTGCCACTGCTGGCCAGGTACTATCTGCAGGAGAGCGGGCAGGATGAAGCGGGCCTGCTGGAGCAGCTCCTGGATCTGCGGCAACAGTCCCCGGACCCGGCCACACTGCGGATCGCTGCCGATAAGTTGAGGCAGCGGTTTCCCATTCCCTTTCCGGTCGATCTCCAGCAGCCGCTCGATGCCCGGACTCAATCGGAGACCGGGTCGATCTACCAGCAGCTCTGCCTGGGCTGCCATCTGACCCCGGCTGCGGAAGCATCGGTGGTGATCGGTAACTTTGGCAGTTTTGCCCGTTCCATGTCGGCTGATGAATGGCTCGCCCGGCTGCTGGGGGGGCTGCGGGGCGACAGTTATACCGGTTATGAAAACCCCTTCAGCGATGCGGAGATCGCCGCCCTGTATCGCTATATCCGGGACCAGTTGCCCTGACGAGATACGCCGGTAGTCCCTGTCTCCCGCATCAACGCCCCTTCCCGACAGGTTGCAATGATCAAGGTTGTTCTATCCTGGGAATCCGATACCGATTCAACTCTTTGTCCAGAATAAAATTATTCCGCATTGCCCGTTTGGCCACCGGTATCCGGATAATCATGTCAGCATTCTTTACACCGGGAGATTTTTGTTACTGAAAAAAAATATCAACGCTTTGATAATTAACGGAAAAACAAATATGGCATGACTCGTGCTCTATTGCCAATTACGAGAGCTATAAAGATTGAACTTAATGCCTGACTGGGCGAGGGAGTTACGAGATGAAAAAAATGAAGAAACTGTGGGGTGCGCTGGCGGCTTTGCCGCTCCTGTTTGGGGCAACCCAGGTGTCGGCGGTTCCAGTGGATCTGGAGCTGTCCCTGGTGATCGACGTATCCGGTAGTGTCAGCACAACTGAATATAATCTGATGATGGACGGGTATGCTAACGCCTTCCGTGATGCCACCATCCAGAACAATATCCTCAGTACCGCCAATGGCGATCTGGGGCAGATCGCGGTGAATGTGGTCTTCTTTGCTTCAAATTTCTACACAACCGCATTGGATACTTTTACCCTGCTGGACTCAGCGGCAGCGATTAATACTTTTGCCGATACCCTCGATAACTTTGCACGTCCCGGTGGTGGTGGTACAGCCATCTACACAGGTATGAATGCTGCCACCGCGCTGCTGACTGATGATAACGGTTTTGAAAGTACCAACCTGATTATGGATGTCTCCGGTGACGGTACCTCCTCTACAAGCTTGAATCAGGCAGCCCGGGATGCGGCAGAAGCGGCCGGCATCACCGTTAACGGCATCACGATTGGGTCCACCTCCATCAACGATCATTATGTGGCTAGCGTGATTACCAGTGATGGTTTTGCGCTCCACGCGACCGATTTTGCAGATTTCTCCAACGGTATCCAAACCAAACTGGTGGTCGAAACCAGTGGTGGCGATACTTCCGTACCCGCACCGGCTACCCTGTTGTTGATGGGCGCTGGTCTGCTGGGCTTCAGTGCCGCCCGGCGTCGGAAAGCCAGCTGAACAAACTCAGCAATCCGTAGTAAAAAAAGCCCCGCATTGCGGGGCTTTTTCATGCCGCTTGATAAAGCGCATACCCTGGATTCTGAAATCAGCCGCAGATACATTGCTTAGTATTCGGGGTCCCTGCTACATTCTTGAAAACACCTGTCATTATCCCTATCTCCCGAGAGTTGTTAATTTACGGAGTTCTGACCTGATGAAGCGAATAGTCCTGTTTCTGGCCACCAACCTGGCCGTTATTGCGGTGCTCTCTGTTACCCTGCGCCTGCTGGGCGTGGAACGCATCCTCGATGAGCAGGGGGTGGGGCTGGATATGAACTCCCTGATTATCTTTGCCGCCGTACTGGGCTTTGGCGGCTCGCTGGTTTCCCTGTTTATCTCCAAATGGACCGCCAAGCGGATGATGGGCCTGCGGGTGATTGAGACCCCCGCGACAGCGGCGGAACAGTGGCTGGTCAATACCGTTCAGCGACAGGCCGAACAGGCCGGCATCGGCATGCCGGAAGTGGCAATCTACGACGGCGCCGAAATGAACGCCTTCGCCACCGGCTGGAATCGCAACGCATCCCTGGTGGCGGTCAGCAGTGGCCTGCTGCAACAGATGGATCGGGCCGAGGTGGAGGCGGTGCTGGGCCACGAGATCAGTCACGTGGCGAATGGCGATATGGTGACGCTGGCATTGATCCAGGGTGTGGTGAACACCTTCGTGATCGTCCTTTCCCGGGTGGTGGGACATCTGGTGGACCGGATGGTGTTCAAGACCGAACGGGGCCATGGGCCGGCATTCTGGATCACCTCGATCGTGGCAGAACTGGTGTTGGGCATACTGGCCAGTATTATCGTCATGTGGTTCTCGCGTCAGCGTGAATACCGGGCCGATGCGGGCGGTGCCAAACTGGCCGGACGCACCAGTATGATCAATGCCCTGGCGAAACTGGGTGGTGTGCAGCAGACGGAAGGTTTACCGGACCAGTTGGCCGCCTTCGGGATTGCCGGCGGCAAGGGACTGGGTGACCTGTTCCGAACCCATCCCCGCATCGAGGATCGTATCGCCCGTCTGCGGGAGCAGGGGTGATACAGGCTGGGAGCCGCGCCCTCTTGTCCCGTCGCTCCGGCGAGTGACGGGCTACCCCGTTGCCATCTGCTGAATAGAAACCGCATGCATCGACTCAGAATAGAGGCCCTCCTGCTGATAACTTTCCTGCTAAGCGGTTGCATGACCGTGGCGGAGAAAGAGGCGATCGAGGCGCTGCCCATGTATGGCCAGCCGGAACGGGTGCGCAGCGATTATCTGAAAAGCCAGGATGAGGCCTTTATCCGGCAGATGAACTACCGCTACCGGGGCGATCTGCAACGGGCCAGCCGGGTGGTGTCGGGGCAGGCGCTGGATATTCTGCGGCTGGGCGATCCGGATAGCGCCATGCGGCGGTTGAACCAGGCCTGGCTGCTGGATAAGCACAATTACCAGGTTTACTGGGGATTTGCCCAGGTGCTGGTGCTCCATGATGCGCTTTCAGAGGCGGCGGGATTTCTTGAGCGGGCGTTGGCATTGCTCGATGACCCCTACCAGAAGCCGGCATTGTTGACTGACATGGGTACGCTCTATTCACTGCAGGGTGAGCGGGCCGAAGCGCTTCAGCCCGGCCGGGGCGCTGCCCTGTTTGAACAGGCGAATGCCCGCTTTGCGGCGGCCGTGGCGCAGGATGAGCGCTATCTGCCGGTCTGGCAGCGTTGGGCCCGGTCACTTTACCGGCAGGGTGATTATGCGGGGGCCTGGGAGAAGATTGCCCAGGCACGTCAACGGGGAGTAAGTCATCTGTCCAGCCGTTTTCTGCAGGCGTTGTCCGCCCGCATGCCCGATCCGTCCGATACTAACCGTTAACCGAGCGCGGCGTACAACGCCTCGTACTCCCTGGTCAGCTTGTGTTTCGGGTCGAAATGGATCATCGGCCGCGCACTCTGGTGGGACTCCCGGATGCGGATGGAGGGTGACAGGTAGGTATCCAGAATCGGCAACCCCTCTTCGATCAACTCGTTCACCAGTGTCTGGGGTAACCGGGCACGGGACTGGAACTGGTTGACAATAATACCCTCGATCACCAGCTGGTCGTTGTGGTCTTCCTGGATCTCCCGCACATTACCCAGCAGGGTGTAGAGGGCGTGCCGGGAGAAGTCGTCGCAATCAAAGGGGATCAGGCAGGCATTGGCGGCAATCAGGGCCGAGCGGGTGTAGAAGTTGAGCGCCGGCGGGGTGTCGATGTAGATGGCGTCATAACCTTCCAGGGTCTGCAGGGTATCCCGCAGCTTGAACATCTTGTAGCGTGACTCCAGCTTGCCCTGCTGGTCTTCCAGTTCCGGATGGGCCGGCATCAGTTGCAGATTTTCAAACGGCGTATCGTGGATGTAGGCGGCGGGGCCTTTCGGCTTGAAGCTGTAGGAGAGAATCTCCTTGAAAAAGTCCACCAGGGTGTCGTCCAGTTCCGCTGGATTGGTGCCGAGCAGATAGCGGGTCGAATTGCCCTGGGGGTCCAGGTCGATCACCAGGGTGCGTTTGCCCCGGGCAGCGCTGATGGCGGCCAGGTTACAGGTGATGGTGGATTTGCCAACGCCTCCCTTCTGATTGAATACCACTCGACGTATCATAGTCGCTCCCAGCGAACAGTTAGTTGGGGGAATTCTAGCCTCCCTTATTGTGCGTTGCAACAAACGGCCGCTGCCCATGGGTAGCCACCGGATGCCGGCTCTTCCCGGCCCGGTGCGTGGCCGAGGTCCTGGATAGATGGGTAAGCAGCTGAACAACTATCAACGTATCTGGCGTACCGTTCAGGCAATCCCGGCCGGTCGGGTGGCGGGCTATGGCCAGGTTGCTGATCTGGCCGGGTTGCCGGGCCGTGCCCGGCTGGTGGGGCGGGCGCTGGGCCAGGTGCCTGAAACCCTGTCCGTGCCCTGGTACCGGGTGCTGCGCAGTGATGGCCGGATCGCTTTCCCGGCCGGTTCCCCCCAGGCCGAGCGGCAGAAACAGCACTTGCAGGAAGAGGCGGTGGTGGTGCTGAACAACCGGGTCAGGATGGGAGAGTTCGGCTGGAAGCCGGATCTGGCCGAGCTGCTGATGCGCCTGGAGTTCTGACCACGGCCGGGTCCCCGGATTTTTGCGCATTGCCGCGCCGCCCGCGTTTGCTGTACCATGAGTCGCATGTGGGCGGATACTCCGCCCTGATCGAAGCGGGGGTGTCGCCGGCAGGTGGCTGAGAAATACCCTTTGAACCTGATCCGGGTCATACCGGCGTAGGGAAGCTGGCTCTGCTGTGCAAGTCAAACCAGAGCAAAACTCTTTCCTTTCTGTTCACACCTCCGTTTCGTCTGAACCATCCCCTTATTGGAGGACGAAACGCAATGCAATCCAAAGACAATAACCAGTCCCGGCATTCGGTTGATACCGGCAACATGGCGGTCGAGAGCTTTCCCGGTTCCCGCAAGGTCTATCTGCAGGGGAGTCGCCCGGATATCCGGGTGCCGATGCGTGAGATCTCCCTCACCGATACCCCGGCCAGTTTTGGCGCGGAAAAAAACCCCCCGGTACTGGTGTATGACACCTCCGGTATCTATACCGATCCCGATGCCAAGATCGACCTGCGGGCGGGTCTGCCGGAAATTCGTCGCAACTGGATTGAGGAGCGGGGTGATACCGAGCGACTCTCCGGTGTCAGCTCCCAGTTCACCCGCCAGAGAAAAGAGAACCCGGAACTGGATGCGCTGCGCTTTGAGCATTTGCGCGAGCCGCGGCGGGCCAAATCGGGCGCCAATGTGACCCAGATGCACTACGCCCGCAAGGGTATTGTGACCCCGGAGATGGAGTTTATCGCCCTGCGCGAGAATATGCGGTTGCAGGAGGCCCGGGAACAGGGGCTGTTAAAGCAGCAGCATCCCGGTTTCAGTTTCGGTGCCGCCATTCCCAAGGAGATCACACCGGAGTTTGTCCGCGAAGAGGTGGCCCGTGGCCGGGCGATTATCCCCGCCAACATTAACCATACCGAGTTGGAGCCGATGATTATCGGCCGTAACTTCCTGGTCAAGATCAACGGCAATATCGGTAACTCGGCGCTGGGCTCCAGTATCGAGGAAGAGGTGGAGAAGATGGTCTGGGGCATCCGTTGGGGTGCCGATACCATTATGGATCTCTCCACCGGCAAGAACATCCACGAAACCCGTGAATGGATTCTGCGTAACTCACCGGTGCCGATCGGCACGGTGCCGATCTACCAGGCGCTGGAAAAAGTCGGCGGTATCGCCGAGGACCTGAACTGGGAAGTGATGCGTGACACCCTGATTGAGCAGGCGGAGCAGGGGGTGGATTATTTCACCATCCATGCCGGCGTATTGCTGCGTTACGTGCCCATGACCGCACAGCGGGTGACCGGTATTGTCTCCCGGGGCGGCTCCATCCTGGCCAAGTGGTGCCTGGCCCACCATAAGGAGAACTTCCTCTATACCCGCTTTGACGAGATCTGCGAGATCATGAAGGCCTACGATGTCTCCTTCTCCCTGGGTGACGGTCTGCGTCCCGGCTCCATTGCCGATGGTAATGACCAGGCCCAGTTCGCTGAACTGGAGACCCTGGGCGAGCTGACCAAGAAGGCCTGGGAGCACGATGTGCAGGTGATGATCGAGGGACCGGGTCATGTGCCGATGCAGATGATCAAGGAGAACATGGACAAGGAGCTGCAGGAGTGCTACGAGGCGCCTTTCTACACCCTGGGCCCGCTGGTGACCGATATCGCGCCGGGCTATGACCACATCACCTCCGGTATCGGCGCCGCCATGATCGGCTGGTACGGCTGCGCCATGCTCTGTTACGTCACCCCCAAGGAGCATCTCGGTCTGCCTGAGAAAGAGGATGTGCGCGAGGGCATTATCACCTACAAGATTGCCGCCCATGCGGCGGACCTGGCCAAGGGCCATCCGGGTGCCCAGATCCGTGACAACGCCATGTCCAAGGCGCGCTTCGAGTTCCGCTGGGACGACCAGTTCAACCTGGGGCTGGATCCGGAACGGGCGCGGGAGTATCACGACGCCACCCTGCCCAAGGAGTCGGCCAAGGTGGCCCACTTCTGTTCCATGTGCGGTCCCAAGTTCTGCTCCATGAAGATCTCCCAGGATGTCCGTGAATATGCCAACAAAAAGGGGCTTGATGACCTGGCGACCGCGGTGGAGGTGGGCATGAGCGAGAAGTCGCAGGAGTTCACCGCCGGTGGCAGTGAGATCTACAAAGAGGCCTGAGACGCGGCGATGTATATTTTTGTGAATGATGAGAAGACCCGGATTGAACCTGGCACAACCCTGGCGGCGCTGCTCACCCGTCTGGTCGGTGAGCGCAGCGTGGCGGTGGCGGTGAATGACACCGTTGTCCGTCAGGACGAGTGGCCCGGCTACCGGCTGCAGGAGCAGGATCGGGTTTTGGTCATCGCGCCGGTCCAGGGCGGTTGATCAGCGCGCAGGTTTCTCCGTCATTCCAGGAGCAGGTAAAGCATGAATAGTGAACCATTGAAAATTGCCGAACATGTTTTCGGCTCGCGGCTGTTTCTCGGCACGGGCAAGTTCGGTTCCAACCAACTGATGCACGACGCGGTGGTGGCCTCGGGCAGTGAACTGGTGACGGTGGCATTGCGCCGTGTACAGTTGCAGGAACAAGCGGACGAGGTGGTCTCCCACCTGCAGATTCCCGGCGTCAACCTGCTGCCCAACACCTCCGGCGTGCGCACTGCGAAGGAGGCGGTACTGGCGGCGCAACTGGCCCGGGAGGCACTGCAGACCAACCTGCTGAAGCTGGAGATCCATCCCGATCCCCGCTATCTGCTGCCGGATCCCATCGAGACCCTGGCGGCAACCGAGATCCTGGTCAGGGAGGGCTTTGTGGTACTGCCCTACATCAACGCCGATCCGGTGTTGTGCAAACGGCTGGAGGATGTGGGCGCCGCTGCCGTAATGCCGCTCGGCGCCCCCATCGGTACCAACCAGGGGCTGCAGACCCGCGCCATGCTGGAGATCATTATCGAGCAGAGTGGTGTGCCGGTGGTGGTGGATGCCGGAATCGGTGCGCCCTCGCAGGCAGCCGAGGCGATGGAGATGGGCGCCGATGCGGTACTGGTGAACACGGCCATTGCGGTAGCAGGTGATCCGGTGGTGATGGCCGATGCATTCCGTATGGCCACCCTGTCGGGTCGAATGGCCTACGAGGCCAGGCTGGGGAGCGTCAGCAAGGCGGCGGAAGCGAGCAGCCCGTTGACCGCGTTCCTGGGGCAGGAGTAGTCGTCGGTGCTGTGTGGGTGCCCCGCCTGTTTGCGGGCCGGGACAATTGCAGTAATTTGGCACACTTGAAGCGTCCCTTTGTGGACACTGGGATTAGTTCATGAGTTTTCTATCGGTTTTTGAACAGCATACCTGGGACGGGATGGCGGAACGGATCAACAGCAAGCGGGCCGCCGACGTGGAACGGGCGCTGGACAAGCGGGGTAAACGGGATCTGGACGACTTCTGCGCGCTGATCTCGCCGGCCGCCGGCCCCTACCTGGAGCCAATGGCCCAGCTGAGCTACCAACTGACCCGCAAGCGCTTCGGCAATACCACCCAGCTCTACATCCCGATGTACCTCTCCAACGAGTGCCACAACATCTGCACCTATTGCGGTTTCAGCGTGGACAACAAGCTGAAGCGTCGCACCCTGACCCGGGAACAGGTGTTGCAGGAGGTGGCGGCAATCAAGAAGCACCGCTTTGAGCACCTGTTGATGGTGACCGGCGAGGCCAATCGTACCGTGGGTGTGGACTACCTGGAGCAGGCGCTGGAGTGGGTGCGGCCCCATTTCTCCAGTCTGTCACTGGAGGTGCAGGCGCTGGATCAGGCGGATTATGAACGGCTGATCAAGAAGGGCCTCGACAGCGTGCTGCTGTACCAGGAGACCTATCACCGGGATAACTACCGCCAGTATCATCCGAAAGGCAAAAAGCGCAACTTCGAGTATCGGCTGGAGACGCCGGACCGGCTGGGCCGTGCCGGTATTCACCGCATCGGCCTGGGCGCTTTGCTGGGGTTGGAGGATTGGCGTACCGATGCGGCTTTCGTGGCCCTGCATCTCGGCTATCTGGAGCGTCGCTACTGGCAGACCAAGTACTCCATCTCGCTACCCCGCCTGCGTCCGGCCGAGGGGGTGCAGTCACCCAATGTGGTGGTGACGGATCGGGATTTCGTGCAGATGATCTGCGCCTACCGGATCTACAGTGAAAACGTGGAGATCTCCCTCTCCACCCGGGAGCGCCCGGAGTTCCGCGATCATCTGCTGAAACTGGGCATCACCTCCATGAGTGCCGGCTCCAGGACCGATCCGGGTGGTTATGCGATCGAGGAGCAGGCGCTGGAGCAGTTTGAGATCAGTGATGATCGCAGCGTCGACGAGGTGGTGGCGATGATCCGTCAACAGGGCTTTGACCCGGTGTGGAAGGACTGGGATTCGGTGCTGGGCTGATCCGGCCACCACAGCAGCGGCGGGCGGTCAGAAATAGCGCTCCAGGGTGAGTTGCAGATGGTCATCCCGGCGTATTGCCGACAGGGGATCATTGGGTTCGTCGCCGGAGAACAGGCGCAGATCCAGGCTCACCTTCCAGGCATCGCCGATACGGCGGCTGGCCTCCACCTGAAGGATATGGCTGTGGAAGTCCAGGTCATAACCGATACCCGCCAGCAGCTCGCTGCTGGCGGCGTCATTCAGGGCCAGGCGGGCGCCAAAAAAGAGGTCGTTCTGGGCCAGGCTGGCGGAGCGGGTGCCCCGTTCATCCCAGCCATACTCCAGTAGCAGGCCCAGGTCGGTGTTGCTGTCGGCGATGCCGTACAGGGTATATTCAAAACCGCCCTGCATGGCCCAGAAATTTTCCTGCTGCCCATCCCGCCAACGCAGCTCCAGTTTCCACAGCCAGTCATCCAGGGTCGCCTGCAGATCCATACCCAGCTGGTTGATCTGTTCGTAATAGGGCGTCAGGACCGGATTGCCGTTGCCATCCGTGCCGGGCAGCAGCCGGGGCTCCCGGTTGGTGCCGCGAAACCAGTGCAGGCCGATATCATAATCGCCCAGGGTATGACTCCAGCGTGCCGCCAGGTCCAGATGGTTGTCGCCGGCCGCCGATTGGTAAGTGGCCTGGCTGCTGTCCACCACCAGGCCGGTCCGCAGGCGCCCGTCGGCGCCCGCAAAGGTGCGTTCACGGAAACCGGGCAGGGCGAACAGGTCCAGGATGCCCCAGCGCCGCACCAGGGAAAGATGGATCATCGGCTGGCCCAGTTTATCCTCGCCGTCGATATCCTCGACCCCGTCGGTCTGGTTGATGGTATCCACCAGGTGCTGGAACTCGGTGACACCCCAGAACACCTTGCTGATGCCGCTATGCAGTTCCCAGTCATCCCCGATGTGGCTCCAGGTCAGTTCACGGATGTCGGCGTGGCTGCGTTCCGGGTCATGCTGATCCCAGCGCAGGTAGGGGATGAACTCCAGATAGTCCGTATCCCGGTTCCAGGCGTAATAAAACTGCGGTTCGAAAAAGCCCGACAGGTTGCCGGTGTTCTGCTGTCCGCTGAACTGCGGGCTGTGGGGAAACAGGCGCAGTTCCGCCCCCACCTTGCCGCTGATCGCCAGAGCGTTGTCCGCGCCGGCAAGTGCCGGCAACAGCGCCAGTAACAGGGGCAGACCGCGTTTCGCCAGGCATAGCGGGCGCATATCAGCGGGCCCGCTTCAGACTGTTTCTATTGAAATCCGCCTCATCCAGGCCGGTGCCGAACCGGTAGTTGCTCCAGCGCAACTCGGTGCTTTTTCCGGTCTGGTGATTGATCATGTTCATGCGGTCCGGGCGCCAGAATTTATCCCGGTACTGTTGATAGCCGCTGTAGCTGAGGCTCTTCAGCAGGCTGTCCTTGCGGTCATAAAACTCCACCTGCTGCACCCGGTATTCCGCCTTGTCCAGCCACACCACGCGCCGGGTGTAGCCGGAGTGTTTGTCCACCGGGTACTGTTCCACCACGAAACAGGCCTGGTCGTCGAGTACCTCATCGCGGATATATTTGTAGTTGTACTTCTCGATCTCAAATGAGCTGAGGTCTTCGTAGGCAAACTCGGACCCCATGAACGGCCCCGATTTGTTGCGCGAGGAGATATGTTTGACCCGCTTCAGGGCCGGCAGGTAGAGCCACTGATCGTCGGCACCGAGGGCGTGGGAAAAACTGAGAAAGGCGGTACCCTTCACATCCAGGGGCTTGTCAAAAATGGTCAGGCTTTTGTCGCCATCGTTCTCCTGTTCCAGGGACTTCATGCGGATCTCACGCAGGCTCTGCTCGCCCTGGCGGTTACGCAGGATCATCTGCATGTCGGCCTGCATGTCGCCCCAGCCGGTGTCCCGGGCAATGCTCTCGGCGGCGATGGCGCGGCCTTTCTGTGCCGCGTCTTCGGCATACAGCAGGCTGTGTGCGCCAAGCAGGGTCAGTATCAGGAATAGTCTAGGTGACATGGGTTGTCTCTCCGTCCTTTGGGGTTCCGTGGGGTGAGTGGCGATCCAGCAGCATCAGCAGCGGCGGCAGGAACAGGAAGTCGATCGCCAGCGCGATGAGGATGGTCAGTGCGGTCAACAGCCCCATATCGGCATTCACCTTGAAGCTGGACTGGGCCAGGACCATGAAGCCGCCCACCAGCACCAGGGTGGTGATCCAGAGTGCCCGACCCACGCTACTGAAAGCATAGCGTACCGCCGCGTGGGGGTCGGCCTGGCGTTCCCGGCGGGCGCGCAGGTATTTGCTCAGGAAATGCACCGTGTCATCCACCACGATACCGAGGGTCATGCCCGCCACCACCGACAGGGCCAGCCCCACCTGGCCGTTGATGAAATACCAGGCGCCAAAACCGACCGCGGCCGGGGTGAGGTTCGGCAGCAGACTGATCAGACCGAACTTGAGCGAGCGCAGGGCCACGCCCAGCAGCAGGGAGATCAGTACCAGCGCAAAAGTCACGCCCAGCAGCATGCTGCGGATATTGCGCTGGCCAATATGGGAGAACATCAGGGCCGGGCTGGCGATGGTGGCGGGATAGTCGGGGGCATGGGTGGTGAGCCAGTCCCTTATACGCTGTTCCAGCTGAATCTGCTCGTTGGAGGTCATGTTGTTGAAGGTGGCTACCAGCCGGGTAGAGGACTTGTCCACGTTGAGCTGGTTGTTCAGATCCAGTCCATAGGGCAGGGACATCTCGTACAGCAGCAGATACTGGGCCGACAGCTCCCGGCTGTCGGGCAGCAGATACCAGGCGTCATCGTCTGCATGCATGTTCCTGCTCAGCCGCTTGAGGGTGTCGGTCAGGGTGCTGACGTGATCGGTCTCCGGCTGTTCGCGCAGCCACTGGCTGAGTTGATCCAGCTTGTTCAGGAATGCCGGGTCGTTGATGCCACTGGACGTGCCGCTGTCCAGGGAGATCTCCATGGTGGCCATGCCGGAGATGTGCTCCTGCATGAAGTCGGTGGCCTGCCGGAAAGGCACCGTGGTATCAAAATATTTGACGAAATCATCATTGAGCCGGTTTTGCGGCAGAAACAGCATCAGGGTGACCATGATCAGGGAGGTGACCGGCAACAGCCAGCGCCGCTTGTGCACAACAAAGTCGGCAAAGTGCATCATCAGGTCACCGCGAGCCTTGTGCGGCTTCACTTTCAGCGGCAGCAGAGCCAGCAGGGCAGGGAACAGGGTGACGGAGAACAGGAAGGCGAGCATGACGCCGATGGCCACCAGGTTTCCCAGATCCCTGAATGGCGGGGAGTCGGAGAAGTTCATGCTCAGGAAACCGATGGCGGTGGTGATGCTGGTGAGAAAGATCGGCTGGTAATTGATCCGCAGGCTGTCCAGGATGGCCTGGCGCTTTTCAACCCCGTTGCGCATCTCGTAGAACAGGGTGGTCAGTATGTGTATGCAGTCGGCCACCGCCAGGGTCAGGATCATGGTTGGTGCGCTGGCCGAGGGTGCGGTCAGGTAGAAACCGGTCCAGCCGGCGATCCCCATGGTGGTGGCGATACTGAAAATAATCACCAGCAGGGTCGAGAGGGTGCCGGTGATGGTGCGCAGCAGCAGGCCAATGGTCAGCGCCACGATCAGGAACATCAGCGGCACCAGGGTGGCGCTGTCCTCCAGGGATGCCTCGGCGAAGCTGTTGTTCATCATCACCATGCCGGAGAGATAGACATCCACGCCCGGGTTTTCCGCCAGGAACCGGTCACGCAGTTCCCGTACCTTGGTGGCGACCTGGGGAATCTCCTCCACCGGGTTGATGCCCGGCAGCTGCACCGTGGTGTTGACGATGGTCACCTGGCCATCGGGTGAGATCAGCTTGTTTCTGAGTAGCGGCTCATGGATGGCGATGTTTCTGGCGTTCTCCAGTGCAGCCTGGTCCATCGCCAACGGTTCCAGGGCCAGGTCTTCGACAATCAGGTCATCCCCGTCGGCATGGCTGTACTGGTAATTGGTGACCGAGTCGACCCGGGTGGAGAAGGGGATCTGCCAGGACGCTTCGGTGAGCAAACGGATGGCTTCAAGCCGTTCACGGGTGAAGATCCGTCCATCCTGCGGCGCGACAATAAAGGCGACATTGTCACTCTTGTTATAGATCTTCTGGATCGCCTCATAGGCGTTCAGTTGCGGATTATCCGAGCCGAAGAACACCCGGTAGTCGCTTTCGAACACCAGCAGGCGTGCGCCGTAGGTTGTCGCCGCGACCAGCAGGAGCGTCACCAGTATCACCTGGACCGGGTGTTTCAGAATCCAGGCTGTCAACTTCTGGTGCATACGTTGTTTCTCCTCAATCCGTGCACCTGAACGTGGCAGTTACATCAGTGCGTTTGGTGTCGCTAATGGAACTGGCTAGTGCCCCGCAAGGGCTTCCCGGGGTAATGGGCTGTCTATTGGCAACGCTGCTGTCTGCTGGCTGATCAGGGCCGATTCCCGGGGGAATATCTCGGTTTCGATACGCTGCAGGGTTGTTTCATAATCCCGCTCGCTGCTCAGGGCACGCCACTGCAGACCGTCCAGCAGCAGATTGGCGTGGCTGAAAACCTCGTTCCGGGTGTCCAGGCCCAGCCGGCCGCTGCAGTTGTTCTTGTTGTTGATCAGCAGGGAGATGGTGCCGAAACAGCTGGCCCAGTTGCAGAACACCACCTGGCGACGTCCCATCCGGGCGGGCAATACCAGATCACCGTTGTCGATCGCTTCTGTCACCAGCTCAAACGCCGGTACCATGAGTTGTTTCTCCAGCTGGTAGTGGGTGTTGAGTCTGTGCTGGGATGTCCGCTCAATCTGGCTGCTGGTCTTGGCGGATATGATCAGGGTGAACTGGATCGGATCGAGCAGTGCGTGCAGCAGGTAGGCGTAGTGGATCGCCAGCAACCGCTCCCGGGTGGTGCCCTGAAAGCGGACCGCCCGGGAAAACCGCTCCGCCAGCCGCTCCATGCCCACATTGCAGATGGCGGTCAACAGGTCCTCGCGGCTGCAGAAGTGGTTATAGACAGTGCCTTTTGAATAGGGTACCCGCTCCACCACCTTATCCATGGTGAGGCCGGCGGCACCTTCGCGCGCCATAATGTCCAGCGCGGTTCTGACCAGTTCCTGTTCACGGGCCAGCAGCTTTTCTGTCTTGGCGCTTGTCGGGCTCATGAATCAGGGACCTGGTTTTGTGGGGAAATTGACGAATCGTCAATTATGAAGCGCTGATTCTAGACCCATGCACAGCACTGTCAACAAGGGCTGGTCAGAAAGTGAAGTACGTCCGCAAAATGGTGCCGGTATGTCTGGCCGGCGTTAGGGTTCCACTGCCAGGCGGGAGAAACGGTGCTCGTAACCCGCTTTGGGGGCATCCGGGATAAGCAGGGAGAGCAGCAGGGAGATTAGCGCCATGGCCGCGCCCAGGTAGAACACCAGGGCCGGTGAGGTGAGCCAGAGCAGGCCGAAGCTGGCCGGTATGACCACGGCGGCGATGTGATTGATGGAGAAACTGACCCCGGCCGTGGATGCGATATCCGCCGGTGCGGCAATCTTCTGGAAATAGGTCTTCAGGGCAATGGCCATGGCGAAGAACAGGTGATCCAGCACATAGAGGCCGGCCGCCAGTTCGGCCTGCTCCACCAGGGCGTAGCCACTGAACACCAGGATCAGTCCGGTATATTCAATCAGCAGGGCGTTGCGTTCGCCGATGCGCCCCACCAGGCGACCGATGCGCCGGGCAAACAGCACGTTCAGGGCGGCGTTGAGCAGAAACAGCATGGCGATATCGCTGACCGAGTAGCCGAACTTCTCCACCATCAGGAAACCGGCGAATACCACGAAAATCTGCCGGCGTGCACCGGACATGAAGGTGAGGGCGTAATAGAGCCAGTAGCGCCGCCGCAACACCATGTGCTTGTGTTGTTCCGTGCCTTGCGGGAACAGCGGGAAGGCGCTCCAGGCGACCAGGGCGATAGTTGCCGTGATGCCGCCGGCGAGCAGGTAGAGCCACACATAGTCCAGTTGCAGCAGGTCGCTGGCCAGCCAGATCAGTCCGAAGGTAAGAATGGCGGCCATGGAGCCGGTGGCGATCAGACGCCCCAGGGTCTCGGCGGAGGATCGCTTGTCGATCCACTGCAGGGCGAGCGATGTCTGCAGGGTTTCGTAATAGTGGAAACCGATCGACATGATGACGGTGGTCAGATAGAGCCCGATTACCGACGGGAAGAAACCGGTCAGTGCCGTGCCGATCCCCAACAGCAACAGGGCCACGTAGGCCAGGGTCTGCTCCCGGAACAGCAACAGCAGGAAAATAACCCCAAAGGCGAGGAATCCCGGAATCTCGCGCAGGCTCTGCAGTACGCCCATCTCCTTGCCGGTGAAGGCGGCCATTTCGATGGCAAAGTTGTTCAGCAGGGCCTGCCAGGCGGCGAAACTGATCGGCACGGCAGCTGCCATCAACATCAGCAGGATTTCCGGGCGTTTCCAGGGATGGGCGATTTGGTTATTCATCAGCTGATTGTCGCTCAAATGGGGATGGCGTGTTACAGTTAAAAAGACATTGTTTATAGAGAAACTGCCAAAATTGCCCCCGCCAGCAACCAGTCAGACATTAAATCCCGATCTTCCCGTGGTGTCGGTCGCTTTTGACCTGGAGCGGGAGCAGGGCGCACCCCATACCCATCTCCGGGCACAGCTGCTCTATTCCGTCCGGGGGGTGATGCGGGTGATGACGGCCCTGGGCACCTGGCTGGTCCCATCCAGCCAGGCGGTCTGGATACCCTCCCTGATGGAACACCAGGTGATTGCCACGGAAGCGATCTCGATTCGTTCCATCTACGTGGATCCCGCCTGTAGCGAGGAACTGCCGACAGACTGCTGTGTCATCGCCCTCACGCCGCTGCTGCGGGAGTTGATTCTGCGTGCCGTCAGGATCGGTAACGACTATCCCCCGGATGGGCCGGAGCGGCGCCTGATGGAGGTGATCATGGATGAACTGCGCCAGATGCAACGGGCGCCCTTCTATCTCCCCATGCCGAGCCACCCGAAGGTGCGCAAAGTGATCGATGCGCTGCTTGAGCAGCCGGCCGATTCCAGCAGGATCGAGGATTGGGCCAAACGGGTGGGCAGCAGTTCCCGCACCCTGTCGCGTCTGTTTGTCCGGGAGACCGGCATGAGTTTCGGCGCCTGGCGCCGGCGGTTGCGTTTGATGGAGGCGATTGAACGGCTTGGTCAGGGGGAGTCGGTGACCCGGGTCGCCCTGGAACTGGGTTACCAGAGCAGCAGCGCGTTTGCCGCCATGTTCCGCAGCGAACTGGGTGTCTCACCGAAACGTTACAGTCTGCAGGACCGGGCCTGAGGCGTCGCAGCCGGCGAGTCGCGATGGCCGGCTGTTCAGCTGCTCTCTTCCCCGGCCGGTTGCGGACAACGGTGGGTGATGTGGGTGCTGCCGTCACGCTCTTCCACTTCGATCTGGACATTGAACCCCCATAGCCGGTGCAGATGTTTAATCACCTCATCGGTTGACTCTGATAGGGGGCGGTTACGATCCTGGTAATACCGGAGTGTCAGGGTCCGGTCGCCCTGGTGATCCACGTTGTAGACCTGGAGGTTGGGTTCCCGGTTGCTCAGGTTATACTGGGCGCTCAGTTTTTCCCGCACTGCACGATAGCCGGACTCATCGTGAATAGCCGAGATAACCAGATTCTCCTCCTGGTCGTCATCCAGTACCGAGAAGAGTCTGAACTCGCGCATTAACCGCGGTGACAGATACTGCCCGATGAAGCTCTCATCCTTGAAATTGCGCATGGCGAAATCGAGGGTCTCTCGCCAGTCCGTGTTGGCAATATCCGGGAACCACTGGAGGTCCTCCTCGGTCGGGTTTTCACAGATATTGCGAATGTCCATCATCATCTTGAAGCCGAGGGCGTAAGGGTTGATGCCAGAATAGTGCGGGCTGTCAAAATCGGGCTGGGCGATGACGTTGGTGTGGGTGTGCAGGAACTCCAGCATGGCGGAGTCGTCGATCAGCCCTTCATCATACATGTGGTTCATGATGGTGTAGTGCCAGAAGCAGGCCCACCCCTCGTTCATCACCTGGGTTTGGCGCTGCGGGTAGAAGTACTGGGCGACCTTGCGCACGATGCGTATGATCTCCCGCTGCCAGGGTTTCAGCAGGGGCGCGTTTTTTTCCAGGAAGTAGAGGATATTCTCCTGCGGCTCCGGTGGGATGCGCTTGATCTGGTTCTCCTGCTCCTGCGGCTCATGGATATTGAGCTGGCGCCACAGTTCGTTGACATGGTGCTGCAGTATCCGTTCCCGGTCGGACTGTACATGGGGTTCGTCCTCCAGGGTTTCGCCGGCCCGGCGTTTGTAGCGGTCCACGCCAAAATTCATCAGGGCATGGCAGGAGTCAAGAATCTCCTCAACTTCCTGAATGCCGTGTTTCTCTTCACACTCGGCGATGTAGTTTTTGGCAAAGATCAGGTAGTCGATAATCGCTTCGGCATCGGTCCAGATCTTGAACAGATAGTTACCCTTGAAGAAACTGTTATGACCATAGGCAGCGTGGGCGATCACCAGGGCCTGCATGGTCAGGGTGTTCTCCTCCATCAGGTAGGCGATACAGGGGTTGGAGTTGATGACAATTTCGTAAGCCAGATTCATCTGGCCCCGTTTGTAATTCTTTTCCGTAATAACAAACTGCTTGCCGAAGCTCCAGTGGTTGTAGCCGATCGGCATGCCGACGGAGGCGTAGGCATCCATCATCTGTTCACTGGAGATCAGTTCCAGCTGCACCGGGTAACAGTCCAGCTGATATACCTCCTTGGCAATCCGTTCGATCTCCCGGTTGTACTTGTCAATCAGGTCGAAAGTCCAGTCCGATTCGGTGGATATCACCTGGCGTCTTTTTTCAACCGGCTGCTTGTGGCTGGAACTGCTCATGCCTCTTGCCTTTTAAAGAGTTCATGGAACACCGGGTAGATCTCGCCGGCATCCCTGATCTGCTTCATGGAGAAGGTGTCGAACATGGCGGCCACCTTTTCATACTCACGCCACAAACCCTGGTGCTCCTGGTTGTGGATCTCCACGTAGGCGTAATACTGCAGGTACGGCATGATCGAATCGATCATCAGATTACGGCAGGTGGCGCTGTCATCTTCCCAGTTGTCCCCGTCGCTGGCCTGGGCGGCATAGATATTCCAGTCTTCGGTGGGGTAGCGTTCCCGGATGATGTCACGCATCAGTTTCAGGGCGCTGGAGACGATGGTGCCGCCGGTCTCCCGGGAGTAGAAGAACTCATCCTCGTCCACCTCCTTGGCGGAGGTGTGGTGACGGATGAACACCACGTCGGTCTTTTCATAACTGCGACTGAGGAACAGATAGAGCAGGATGAAAAAACGCTTGGCGATATCCTTGGTGGCCTGGCTCATGGAGCCGGACACATCCATGATGCAGAACATCACCGCCTGGGTGATCGGCTTCGGCTGTGGAATGAACTGATTGAACTTCAGGTCATAGGTGTCGATAAAGGGGATGGCGTTGATGCGCGAGCGGAGCAGGGTCAGCTCTTCACGCAGATCTTTTATCTTCTCTTCATTATGGGGCTTTCTCTCCAGCTCCTGTTCGAGCAACTGCTCCAGTTCCCGGCACCGTTTACTGTAGGGGGAGGCGATGGCCAGTTTCCGACCCTTGGCGCGACGCATGGTGCGTATCAGGTTCAGGTTGGAGGCGACACCGGTGTTGGAGAAGCCGGCCCTGACCATAGCCTTGGCCGACTGTGCCACCACCTTGGTCTTTACCAGGTTGGGTAGCGCCAGCTCTTCAAACAGCAGGTCGAGGTACTCATCCTTGGAAATATCAAAGCCGAAATCATCTTCCCCTTCCCCGGAGTTGGATGCCTGGCTGCCGCCGCCGCCCTGGCCTGATTCGTCCGGTCGCTTGATCTGGTCGCCCTGGCTGAACTGCTTGTTGCCCGGATGCACCTGTTCATGGCTGCCGCCCCGGCCATGATGGATGATCGGTTCTGTCACATCCCGGGCGGGTATGTTGATCTTTTCGCCGGACTGGGTATCGGTAATCGATCGTTTGCTGATCGCATCCGATACGGACTTTCTGATCTGCTGCTTGTATCGCCGCATGAGGCGCTGGCGGTTCACAGCACTCTTGTTACGTCCGTCAAGTCTTCGGTCAATGATCATGGCCATGGTGTACTTCCTTACGGTGAGACTTTATCTGCTGATCGTTAATCACCTCGCTTTAGCTCAGTTCGATTTCCGCACCCGCAGGTACCACTCGGACAACAGTCGAACCTGTTTTCGGGTGTAACCCTTGGTCATCATTCTGCTGATGAAGTCTTCATGTTTCTGCTGATCTTCGGTCGATGCCTTGGCGTTAAAGCTGATAACCGGCAGCAACTCCTCGGTGTTGGAGAACATCTTCTTCTCAATCACCGTGCGCAGCTTTTCGTAACTGGTCCAGTGCGGGTTCTTGCCTTGATTATTGGCGCGGGCCCGGAGCACAAAGTTAACGATCTCGTTGCGGAAGTCCTTGGGGTTGGAGATGCCGGCCGGTTTCTCGATCTTCTCCAGCTCTTCGTTCAGGGCGGCGCGATTGAGGAATTCACCGGTATCGGGATCGCGGAACTCCTGGTCCTGCAGCCAGTAATCCACGTAGGTGACATAACGGTCGAAGATGTTCTGGCCATACTCCGAGTAGCTCTCCAGGTAGGAGGTCTGGATCTCCTTGCCGATGAACTTGATGTACTCAGGTACCAGGTAACCCTTGATGTACTCCAGGTAGCGCTCCTGCAACTCCGGCGGGAACTGCTCCTGCATGATCTGCTGTTCCAGCACATAGAGCAGATGTACCGGGTTGGCGGCAATCTCGGTGTTATCAAAGTTGAACACCTTGGAGAGAATCTTGTAGGAGAACCGGGTGCTGAGGCCGTTCATGCCCTCGTTGACCCCGGCGTAGTCCTTGTACTCCATCAGACTCTTGGCCTTGGGGTCGGTATCTTTCAGGTTCTCACCGTCGTAGACCCGCATCTTGCTCCAGATGTTGGAGTTCTCCGGCTCTTTCAGGCGCGTCAGTACCGCAAACTGGGCCATCATCTTCAGGGTGTCCGGTGCACAGGGCGCATCGGCCAGACTGGAGTTGGCGATCAGTTTCTTGTAAATCTCGATCTCTTCCGTAACCCGCAGGCAGTAGGGCACCTTGACAATATTGACCCGGTCGAGGAATGCCTCGTTGTTTTTGTTGTTTCTGAAACTCTGCCACTCCGACTCGTTGGAGTGAGCCAGTATGATGCCCTCGAAGGGGATGGCGGAGATCCCTTCGGTGCCCTTGTAGTTACCTTCCTGGGTCGCGGTGAGCAGCGGGTGCAGTACCTTGATGGGGGCCTTGAACATCTCCACGAATTCCAGTAGCCCCTGGTTGGCCTGGCAGAGCCCGCCGGAGAAGCTGTAGCAGTCCGGATCGTCCTGGGAGAACTCGTCCAGTTTGCGGATGTCCACCTTGCCGGTCAGGCTGGAGATGTCCTGATTGTTTTCATCACCCGGTTCGGTTTTGGCGATGGCGGTCTGGCTGAGCCGGCTGGGCCACAGTTTGACCACTTTGAATTTGGAAATGTCCCCGCCATATTCACGCAGCCGCTTGACTGCCCATGGGCTGGGTATATGTTCCAGATAGCGGCGTGGAATACCGTATCGTTCGAGGATCAGTTCGCCGTCCTCGTCAGGGTCGAATAGGCCCAGTGGGCTCTCATTAACCGGAGAACCTTTTAATGCATAAAAGGGTACTTTCTCCATCAGGTATTTGAGTTGTTCGGCAAGGGACGACTTGCCGCCACCCACTGGGCCTAACAGGTACAGGATCTGCTTTTTTTCTTCCAGACCCTGGGCTGCGTGACGCAGGAATGACACCACAGATTCTATGGCATCTTCCATTCCGTAAAATCCACTGAAGCTGGGATAGGTCTTGATGACCTTGTTGGAGAAAATGCGGCTTAGTCGGGGGTCCTTGCTGGTATCAACCAGTACCGGGTCGCCGATGGCCATTAGCAGACGTTCTGCTGCGGATGCGTAAGCCGATTTGTCTTCCTTGCAGAGTTCCAGATAGGCTTCGATAGTCAATTCCGTTTCTTGTGCCGCTTCATAGCGGCCCTGGAAATGGTCAAAAATGGTCATGGAGTCGTCCCTCCTGTAGTGTTACACGGTACAGCCATCCGCACTAACCGCAGTATGGTGTCAGTTTTCTCCTCGCCCAGTTTGCCCGCTGCCTGGTTTTCTTTTACGCACGCTGCGCAAAGCATTTCGTTAGTATGTTTCGGCGCTGTTTTCCTGCTCTGTTACTAGGAAAGCTTAGTTGATGTTTATTCGTTTTGCCGTGAATGTTTGTAAAAAAAACGCTGGTTTTATATAAAGACCGCAGGTTAAAGAATTAAGTTTCAACAGAAGCAGGCGGCGTTTGAAAATAAACCCGTTGGTTGCCTCGCATGAAAGACAATAGTCCGGGAAAAAGTATGAGCATACAGCGGTTGGTGGATATCATGGCGAAGCTCCGTGACCCGGATGACGGTTGTCCATGGGACCGGGAGCAGACACTGGAGAGTGTGGTTCCCTATACCATTGAAGAGGCTTACGAAGTGGCGGACAGCATCGCCCGCGGCGACATGGAGGAGCTCTGCAGCGAACTGGGGGATCTGCTGTTTCAGGTCGTTTTCTATGCCCGTATCGCCAGCGAGCAGGGCGCGTTCGATATGCAGGATGTGATTCAGGGAATCTGCGAAAAAATGGTCCGGCGCCATCCCCACGTGTTCGGTGACGAGTCGGTGGCGGATGCCGAGGAGCAGAGCCTGGTCTGGGAACAACTGAAGGCACAGGAGCGACAAAGTCGTGCCGGCGAGCGAACGGTCTCCCAGCTGGACGGGGTCGCGCAGGCCCTGCCGGCCCTGTTGCGTGCCGGCAAGTTGCAGAAGCGGGCGGCCAAGGTGGGTTTTGACTGGCCGGCAAGCGACCCGGTGGTGGCCAAGGTAAAAGAGGAGCTTCAGGAGCTGGAGACCGAACTGCACCGGCCGCAAAGAGACCCGGCGCGGATTGCGGATGAGATGGGCGATCTGCTGTTCAGTTGTGTCAACCTGTCCCGGCACCTGGGCCTGGAGGCGGAGGGGGTGTTGCGATCGGCCAACGGGAAATTTGAGCGGCGTTTCAATGCCATGGAGGCGCTGCTGTTACAACGGGGCGCGACCCTGGAGAGTGCGGATCTGTCCGCCATGGATGCCGCCTGGAATGAGATAAAGCAGAAGGAAGGTGTTTAATGAACGGATATTGCCGGCGAATCGTTAAAGTCATCAGCGGGGCGATGGGCGCCGCTTTACTGCTGGCGGGGCTGACCGGTTGTGCCACCAACCCGGTTACCGGCAAGAGCGAATTGTCGCTGATTTCGGAACAGGCTGAACTGGCCATGGGGCAAAAGCAGTATCAGCCGAGCCGGCAGATGCAGGGTGGAGACTACAAGCTTGATCCGGCTCTCACCCGTTACGTGCAACAGGTCGGACAAAGCCTGGCGGCGGTCAGTGACCGGAAACTCCCCTATGAATTTGTCCTCTTGAATGATTCCACGCCCAACGCCTGGGCCTTGCCCGGCGGCAAGATAGCGGTCAACCGGGGGTTGTTGCTGGAGCTGAACAACGAAGCGGAACTGGCCGCGGTGCTGGGCCATGAGATTGTCCATGCGGCCGCCCGGCACGGTGCCAAAGGTATCGAGCGGGGCGTGGTATTACAGGGGGTATTGATGGCGGCCGGCGTGGCGGCACGGGACAGTGACTACTCCCAGCTGGCCGTGGGCGCTGCGGCTGTGGGCGCCAACCTGATCAACCAGCGTTACTCCCGGGATGCTGAACTGGAGGCCGATTACTACGGCATGCTCTACATGGCCCGGGCCGGTTATGATCCCCAGGCAGCGGTGGGGCTGCAGGAGACCTTTGTGCGCCTGTCCAAGGATCGTGAGGAAAACTGGCTGAGCGGACTGTTCGCCAGCCACCCGCCGTCGGCCGAACGGGTTGAACGGAATCGCCAGCGGGCCCGGGAGCTGGCATCCGGCGGTAAGCTGGGTGTGGAGACATACCGGAAGATGGTCAGCGGTCTGAAAAAGAGTGCGCCGGCCTACAAGGCTTATGACGAAGGGCTGGTGGCCCTGAAGAAGAAACAGTACGACAAGGCGTTGATGCTGGCCGAGCGGGCCATTCGTATCGAACCCCGGGAGGCGCTGTTCTACGGTTTGAAGGGCGAGGTGCTGGCACAGCGGGGGGATGATACCAAGGCCCTGGCCGCCTATGACAAAGCGATAACCCTGGATAACGGTTTTTTCCGTCACTATCTGGCCCGAGGAACGCTGAAGGCCGAACTGGGTGACCAGCGTGGTGCGGAGCGGGATCTGACCCGCAGCCTGGACCTGTTGCCCACGGCGGATGCCCACTACCTGCTGGGCGGCCTGGCGATGCGCAAAGGCGATCGGGCGAGCGCCATTGCACACTATCAGCACGCCGCCTCTGCTGCCAATGAGCCGGGCAAAGCGGCCGCGGTTGCCCTGGTCAAACTGGATATGCCCAATCGGCCCGAGCGCTATATCAGGAGCCAGCTGGGCATGGACCGGAACGGCGTGGTGTTGATTCGCTTGGAGAACCCGACCGCTGTAACGGCCCGGAATATTCGGGTACAGTTGGGCGAGTTGGGCGCCGGTGGCAGGGTGATCGTCAGGTCGGCCTACCGGGTGCCGGGTTCCCTGGGTGCCGGACGTTCGGTAACCCTGAAAACCGGTGTCCGGCTCGCTGACCGGCAGCAACTGAAGCGCTGGGATAGTCGTGTCGTCGCCGCGACTGTTGCGGAGTAATGGCCGGAACGGGCAACCCACCCTTTGGCGGGCTGTTTAACAGTCCGCCGGTTTGATTTTGGCGGCCGCGTGCAGGATTTTTTGTATGAGTTTTATCGATCACATCGCCGCCTGTAATGATCACGATGTCAGCCGTTTTATCCCATTCCTGGTCGAGGACCGGGTGGTGGGCCGGATGCAGCCCCGCTTCGCCGAGTCGTTGAGACCCTGGCCGGAGGTGTTTTCGGTTACCGGCCAGGCGGTTAGCCTGAGTTGCCCGGAATCGGGACTGGAAGAGCGCTCCGCCCGGGTGTCCCGGGTACTTGCGCAACTGGTTGACCGGGGGGAGTTACGCCCTTTTCACGGGGAACGTTACGCCGTCACGGCCGATGAGGAAAACCGCCCCCTGCTGCTGATCGACCGGGGTATGGCGCCCCTGTTCGGCATCCGGGCCTACGGACAGCACGTCAACGGTTATGTGCGCACCCGGGAGGGCCTCAAGTTGTGGATCGGTAAACGGGCCGATGACCGGCGGCACTACCCGGGCCGGCTGGATAACCTGGCGGCCGGCGGGCTCCCCTATGGCATCAGCCTGGCCGAGAATCTGGCCAAGGAGTGCTGGGAGGAGGCGGGTATTCCGGCGGAACTGGCCAGCCAGGCGGTTCCTGTGGGGGCTGTCAGTTACCACATGGATACGGAGATGGGCTTCAAGCATGATGTGCTGTATTGCTATGATCTTGAATTGCCGGAAGAATTTGTGCCCCACTGCATGGATGGCGAAGTGCAGTCCTTTTACCTCTGGCCGGTGGAAGAGGTGATGGACCGGGTACGGAACAGCAACGATTTCAAGCTCAACTGCAATCTGGTCATTATCGATTTCCTGATTCGGCACGGTTATATAGGTCCGCATGATGAGGCCTATTTAACACTGCTCGCGGCGCTCCATCCCACCCTGCCGCCGCTGCCGCCATCCCCCGGCTAGCCGGCGTGTTACACTTCTGCTTACGGATGCGATGAAACCTATTGAGGTCCAGGTGGGTCCAATCGGGTGTTTATTTAGGATGCGAATCAAATCTATGAAATTCAGATATCTGCTGCTTTGGTCTTTATTGCTGCTCCAGTGCGTGACGCTTGCCTGGGCCAGTGTCAAGGAAGTCCCCGTCGATGAGTTGCAGCCGACACGCGCCCAGCGCCAGTCCACCCTGATCATTCTTAAAGTGATCGATGAGTATCACTATAAGAAACACAGCCTGGATGACGAGATGTCCCGGGCCATCCTGAATCGGTACCTGGACACACTGGACCCGAACAAAAGCTTCTTCCTGCAGGACGATATTGACCGCTTCAATGTGGTCAGTGATCGCCTGGATGATGATCTCAAGGAAGCACGCCTGAATTCCGCCTTCAGCGTTTTCCGGGTCTACCGGCAGCGGATTGACGAGCGGGTCAAACACGCGCTCAAGCTGCTGGAGCGGGATTACGACTTCACCATCAAGGAGAGTTACCAGTTTGACCGGGAAAACGCTCCTTGGGCGGCTGACCAGGCGGAGATGGATGAGCTGTGGCGCAAGAAAGTGAAAAGCGACATTCTCAGCCTGAAACTGAAGGATAAACCGCTGGATGAGATCCGGAGCACCCTGCGCAAGCGCTATCTGGGTATCCAGCGTCGCACCCACCAGATGGATTCGGATGATATTTTCCAGGTCTTCATCAACTCCTACACCCTGAGCCTGGAGCCCCATACCTCCTACATGTCTCCCCGGGTGTCGGAGAATTTCGATATCAGTATGCGCTTGTCGCTGGAAGGCATAGGCGCGGTGCTGAAGAATGAAAATGAGTACACGGTGGTGCAGCGCACCGTGGTCGGTGGCCCGGCGGCCCTGAGCGGACAGGTGAATCCGGGCGACCGGATCATCGGTGTCGGCCAGGGTCCCGAGGGCGATATGGAAGATGTGATCGGCTGGCGCCTGCAGGATGTGGTGGAGCTGATCCGCGGCGCCAAGGGAACCACCGTGCGGTTGCAGCTGCTGCCGGAAGATGAAGGCTCTGCCGGTCGTTCCAGGACGGTGACCCTGGTGCGCAATGAGATCCGGCTGGAGGACCAGGCGGCCAAGAAGTTCGTTATTGATGGTCTTGGCAGCATGGGCAACATACGCATCGGCGTGATCGACATTCCCGCTTTCTATCGGGATTTTCAGGGCTACTCCAAGGGTGACAAGGATTTCACCAGCACGACCCGGGATGTGCGCAAGCTGATCCGGGAGCTGGAGCAGGAGGGGGTCGACGGTATCGTCATCGATCTGCGTGAAAATGGCGGCGGCTCCCTGGTGGAGGCCACCGAACTGACCGGCCTGTTTATCCCCTCCGGGCCGGTGGTGCAGGTGAAAAATGCCTCCGGAGACCTGGACGTGGAGACCGATCCCGATCCGGAGCAGGTCTATACGGGGCCGCTGGCGGTGCTGGTTGACCGTCACAGCGCGTCGGCATCGGAGATTTTCGCCGGCGCTATCCAGGACTATCGCCGGGGCATCATTATCGGTGAGCCCACCTTCGGCAAGGGAACGGTACAGACCCTGGTGGATCTGGGGCGCTTCGTGCGCTACGGCGAGAAGAACCTGGGACGCCTGCGTCTCACCATGGCGCAGTTTTTCCGCGTCAACGGGGGCAGCACCCAGTTCAAGGGGGTTGTGCCGGATATCGAGTATCCCTCCGCCGTGCAGTCCGATGACCTGGGAGAGCGGAGCCTGGATAATTCCCTCCCCTGGGCGAAAATCAAGCCGGTCAACTACGAGGTTGAAGGCTTGGGCGCGCTGGAGCCCTATCGCCGGATGCACCAGCTGCGGATCAAGAATGACCCGGGCTTCATCTATCTTTCCCAGCTGGAGGCGATGCGTAAGGAGGTGAAGGCCCAGGATACGGTGTCGCTGCTGGAGAAGGAGCGGGAAATCGAGTGGAATCAGCGGGAAGAGCGCCGAAAAGCGGAGAAAAACCGCTTCCTGGTGGCAATCGGGCGTGATCCGGAACCGCTCGATGCGGAAGAGGACAGCCACGCCGAGCCGGTTGACGATGAGCACGATCCGGTGGCCAGAATCATGCTGAACGAGGCGGCCCACATTCTAGCCGACTACATCGGCGGGAACGCCCGGGCCGCGATGGTCAATTGAACCGGGGCGCTGTTATCCCCCCAGACCCTTTTCTATCCACTTTCTGACCCTGTTCGCATCGCCGAACGGGGTCAGCTTGCCAAATGAGTTAAGCAATACAAAAGTCAGCTTGCGGCCCTTCACCCGGGCCTGCATGACCAGGCAGCGCCCCGCTTCGTTGATATAGCCGGTCTTGCTGAGCAGGATCTCCCAGGTGCTGTTCTTGAGCAGGCGGTTGGTGTTTCCGTAGGTCAGGGGGCCCCGTTTGGCGTAGGGGCGCACATCCATTTTCAGGCGCGTGGTGGCCTGTACGATCTCCGGATAGTGGCTGGCGGCCCGGACCATTCGCGCCAGGTCGTTTGGCGAAGCGACATTGCCGGCATCCAGTCCGGCCGGGTCGGCAAATTGGCTGTCCAGCATGCCCAGTTGCCGGGCCTTTCTGTTCATTGCCTGGATAAAGGCTTCCATGCCGCCGGGATAGGTGCGTCCCAGGGCGGCAGCGGCCCGGTTTTCCGACGCCATCAAGGCCAGGTCGATCAGCTGGCGACGGGTCAGCCGGGCGCCATACTGGAGTCTGGACCCGGTCAGCCTGATCAGATCCCGATCCTGCTTGGTGATGCGGATCTGCTCATCCAGCGGCAGTTGTGCATCGAGTATCACCATGACGGTCATCAACTTGGTGATGGAACCGATAGGTCGCGGTGTATCGCTCTGTTTGCTATAGATTTTATTGCCGTTGCTGTCGACGATCAGAACAGAGGCGGAGCGCAGCTTGAGCTTTTTTTCATCCAGATTGCGCCACTCCCCGCTGTCGGTGCGGGGCTGGGTCTCCAGAGATACCTTCCGGGGGCCGGGTTGCGGGGCGGGCTGGCCGGCCTGCAGGGACGCGCTCACCAGGAGCAGGGCAGGAATTATAAGGTACTTCATCAAAGTTAGTTGATTCCGACTATTGAAAACCGCACATCTTTGCCCAACCTGAGGTTAATTGCAAAAAGAGAGCGGTTTCCCCGTGCGGGACGTGTCCTGTGGTAAGGGTCTGGCGGACGCCGGCTATGCATCGGGCAGAAGGTTGCTTCACCGGTTATAATGCCAACCGGCCGGGAGAACTATTTTCGGTGCGGGTGGGGTAACAACCAGAACAGACAAGACCTGGGACAAAACGATTGTATCAATCAGTTGAACACCGTGTCCGGCAGCTGTCGGACGATATGGGGCGTTATCTCTCCATCGGAGGTGCCGTAGGGCTCGAAAAAGAGTGTTTGCGAGTCTCCGAAGATGGCAGTATTTCCCAGCGCCCCCACCCGGCGGCGCTGGGTTCTGCACTGACGCACCCCTACATTACCACTGACTACTCAGAGGCGCTGGCGGAGCTGATAACGCCGCCCTGCCAGCGGGTCGATGAGGCGTTGGCATTTCTCGGGGATACCCAGAAGTTCGTCTATGATCATCTGGAAGATGAGTATCTCTGGGCCACCAGCATGCCCTGCGTATTGGCAGGTGGTGACAATATCCCGCTGGCCTACTACGGCAGCTCCAATCCCGGCATTATGAAAAATGTCTATCGCCGGGGCCTGGGGCATCGGTACGGCCGGACCATGCAGGTGATTGCCGGTGTGCATTTTAATTTTTCGTTTGACGAGGCATTCTGGCCGCTCTACCAGGAACTTCGGCAGAGCCGGGTCCAGCCCCGTGACTTTGTCGATGCCGCCTATCTTGAGCTGACGCGCAATCTGCAGCGTTTCGGCTGGATCATTCCCTACCTGTTTGGTGCCTCCCCGGCGGTGTGTAAATCCTTTCTGGGCAACAAGCCGACCGAGTTGCTGGAATTCGATCCCCATACCTACTACGAACCCTACGCCACCTCGCTGCGCATGGGGGATATCGGTTACACCAACAGCAAGGAGAAAGGGGTTGGTATCAAGGCCAACTACAACAGCCTGGAAGGTTATATCCGCAGTCTCACCCATGCCATCGAGACCCCCAGCCCGCTGTGGGAGAAGATTGGCGTGGAGGTGGATGGCCGTTATGAACAGCTGAACGCCAACATCCTGCAGATTGAAAATGAATATTACAGCACGGTGCGTCCCAAGCAGGTACTGGAGGGGCTGGAAAAACCGACCCTGGCCCTGCGTCGTCGCGGGGTACGCTATATCGAATTGCGATCCCTGGATGTGAATGCCTTCCATCCCCTGGGGGTCAGTGAAGATCAACTCTGCTTCCTGCGGGCCTTCATGGTGTACTGCCTGCTGCTGGAGAGTCCGCCAATCAATGTGCAGGAGCGCAAGGAGATCGACCAGAATATCGGTGGTGCTGCCCACCGTGGCCGGGATCCGGCGCTCTACCTGTCGCGCCAGGGCCGGGAGGTACGCCTGCTGGACTGGGCGGGGGATCTGCTGCAGGCCATGGAGCCGGTGTGTGAACTGCTGGACAGGTGGGATGAGCGAAAACCCTACAGCAAGACACTGAAGCAACAGCAGGAGTCGGTAGCCAATCCGGAAAGTACGCCGTCTGCCCGGATGCTGCAGGAGATGCGTGACCAGGGAGAGGGTTTTTTCCAGTTTGCCAAACGCAAGTCCCTGCAGCACAGGGACTATTTTAGCGACTTCGTACCGGACGCCGGGCGTTATCAGATGTTCCTGGACGAGGCGGAGGCTTCCCTGGCGCGGCAGCGCCAGATGGAGCAGGCGGACGATGTCTCATTCGGACAGTTCCTGGCCGACTATTTTGCCCAGCAGTAAGGCCCGGCCGGCGGGGCTTCAGACCCGGCGCAGCAGCTGATCCAACAACCGGTCGGGCAGTATTCGCTTCAGGAAACCGAACAGATAGGTGGGGAAGGTTACCGGGTAGCGTACCCGGGGCCGGGTGCTCTCCAGGGCATGAATGACCCGTTTCAGCACCGCCTCCGGCGGCAGGGTAAAGGGAACGGCGGGACCGTCCCGGTTCAGGCGCTCCTGCATCGCAAGGTAGGCGGCCTGGTGGGGACTCCGGGTGGGGTCAACATAGTGTTGCCACATGGCATAGGCGTTGGCCCGGAAACGACTCTCAATCGGCCCCGGTTCGATCAGACTGACCCGGATGCCGCTCCCTTTCAGCTCCAGTCGCAGCGTGTCGCTCAGGCCCTCCAGGGCAAACTTGCTGGCGTTATAGGCACCGCGGTAGGGCAGGGCGATGAGACCGAGCACCGAGCTGTTCTGGATAATCCGTCCCTCGCCCTGTTGGCGCATTACCGGGATGATCTTGCAGGTGAGTTCATGCCAGCCAAACAGGTTGGTTTCGAACTGGGCACGCAGTGCTTCCCGGGACAGATCCTCCACCGCGCCGGGCTGGCCATAGGCGCCGTTATTGAACAGCCCATAGATCTGGTTGTCTGTCATCGTCAGTACCCGGTCAACCGCCTGCTCTATGCTGGCGGAGTCAGCCAGATCCAGCTGGACAGATTCCAGCCCGGTTTGACGCAGTCGCTCCACATCCTGACTTTTCCTGGCGGTGGCCACCACCCGATAGCCCCGCTGTTTCAGGCCCTTGGCCACACACAGGCCGATGCCACTGGAACAGCCGGTAATCAGCACCACTTTACTGGCCGGGTTATTCACGCCATTACTCCTCACCTGCAGTCTGCATTGCTCTATCCGGTGCCCGGCTGAGCCGGGGGGTATTCAGGCCAATCCGCCTGGAAGTGGAGAGCAAGAAAACATGATCAGGCTGATTTGGCAAATTTCCATCTCTGCATCGGGCCGGCATCAGTATCCGGGTTAACCGGAGCCAGCCGGTGACTGTGGGTATTTCAGTCACACCGACAATATGGAAGAATTGCAGGAAATCTGCTGAGCCAGTCGTATTCTTCAGAATCTAAAGTTTTGCGTGCGTGGTCCGCTACAGGATAGCGTATCTCTGTTTTAGCGTTAGTTTTGTCAGTAGCATTACGAGGGAGTGTTTGTGGATATAGCTACACTGGTTGGACTGCTGGGCGGCTTCGGTATCATTATCGGAGCGATTGCCACGGGTGGCGATATCATGTTGTTCGTGAATGTGCCGTCTATTCTCATTGTGGTGGGTGGCACCTTCATGGTGACGCTGATGCAGGTCTCCCTGAAGGATTTCCTGAGTTCTTTCACCATAGGCATGAAAGCCTTTTTCTATAAGACAGATGATGCCGCGTCTCTCATTGAAGAGGCGGTCAGATTGGCCGATGTGGCGCGCAAGAACGGGCTGCTGGCGCTGGAAAGCGAGGAGATCAGCAATACATTTCTCAAGCAGGGCATCGCCCTCTGTGTTGATGGCCACGACCCGGCCCTGGTCAACCGCCTGCTGAGCAAGGATATTGATCTCACTATCGGGCGCCACGAAGTGGGGCAGGCCATGTTCAAGAACATGGCAACCATGGCGCCGGCCATGGGGATGATCGGAACCCTGATCGGTCTGGTGCAGATGCTGGCCAACATGTCCGACCCGGCCAGTATCGGGCCCGCCATGGCGGTGGCGTTGCTGACCACCCTTTACGGCGCCGTTATCGCTAACGCCTTTGCCCAGCCGCTGGCCGAGAAGCTGGCCCGTGCCAGTGCCCTGGAAAAGATCAACAAGTCCCTGATTATCGAGACTATTGCCGGTATTCAGGAGGGCATGAATCCGCGGGTTCTGGAGCAGTTGCTCTCCACCTACCTGCCTTCCAACAAGCGACCCCAGGACGACACCGAGTAACCGATATGGCGGACGATTGCCCCAAGTGCGAAAGTGGTCCTGCACCCTGGTTGGCTACTTTTGCCGATCTGATGTCCCTGCTGATGTGCTTCTTTGTGCTGCTGCTCTCTTTCGCCGAGATTGATGCCATACGCTTCAAAAAGATGGCGGAATCGATGCGGGATGCCTTTGGCGTGCAACGGGAGATACCGGCGCCAGAGATCGTCATGGGTACCAGTGTAATCAAGCAGGAGTTCAGCCCCTCCACCGTTCCCGAACCCTCCCTGATCGACGAGGTGCGGCAACAGACCACGGATATTGAGAAACGGAACCTGGATGTACCGGACCACGTCGCCGATGCGTTGGTTGAAGCGGCCATGCAGAAGGTGCTGCAGGAGGTGGAGCAGCAAGCGGAGGAGATCCGGCAGGCGCTCCAGCTGGAGATCGAAGAGAACCTGGTCAGTGTGGAGACCGAGCAGACCAAGATTATCATCCGTATTAATGAAAAGGGCTCTTTCCCCTCCGGCAGTGCCAAGCTGAATGAAGATTTCTACGGCGTGATGGTGCGCATCAGTGAGGCGGTGGCGAGCACGCCCGGCAAGGTGGTGGTGGCGGGACATACCGATGATGTGCCCATCTCCAACAGCCGTTTCCGTTCCAACTGGGAGCTTTCTTCGGCCCGGGCGGTGACCGTGGTGCACGCCCTGCTGGATGATCCCGACGTGGATCCGAAGCGCATTGCCGTGGAGGGGCATGCCGATTCCCAGCCCCTGGTGCCCAACGATTCGGTGGAAAACCGCGCCATCAACCGGCGGGTGGAGCTGATTATCGAGCGTGGCACGGATCTGGATAATGGTCATTTGCTGGATCTGGGGCAACCGCAGGGTTAAGGTGGGCAGGTCGGCCCACACAGGGTATAACTGGATGACTTTTTTGCGTGACCAAAGGGAGTGAGTGATCGTTGAATATCGACCAGAATGAGCGCCGGCAGTTTTTCCGTATCGATGACAGTCTCAGCCTGAGCTACCGGCCGATCCCGGCCGATCAACTGGCCGCGTCAATCCGGTTCCTGGAAGAGGGTGTGGATAGTGATTTCACGGTGGTCAGCAGCCTGGCGGCCGTGAGCCAGGAGATGGCGGGAACCCTGAACAAGATCGACAAACGTCAGCCGGAAATCGCCGCTTATCTCAAGTCCCTGGACAGGAAGATCGATATCCTGGGGCGCGTCCTGATGGCGCAAACCACCGAGTTGCTGAACCAGCCGGCCCAGACCGTCAATCTCAGCGGCACGGGTATTTCATTTCAGGTCGAAGAGTTTATCCCGCCGGGTTCCTTCCTGGAGCTGAAGCTTATCCTGACCCCTTCCTATGCGGGCATTCTCTGTTTTGCCGAGGTGGTGGGGTGCGATGCCCTGGATACCCAGGAGGACGGTTTGCAGGAATATAATCTGCGCGCTACTTTCGTGCACATCAGGGAGCGGGATCGGGATGTGCTGATTCAGTACGTGATCCAGCGACAGGGTGCCCAGATACGCAAGGCACGGGCCGCCCAGGAGCAGCAGTAGCCGGCGTCAGTGACGCCGCCTATTTGGCAGCCAGATTCCGGATACAGCTCAGATAGGCCTGTTCATCGGGCATGCGGTTTTGTCGCTGTGCTTCCCAGAGCATCTGTCCCAGACACTCCATCATCCGGTGTTCCGCTTCGTGGCTGTCGCCCGCCCGCATCACCAACTGCTGATAGAGCTGACGGATACCGTTCGGGCGATCCGTGCTGATCTGCTCCTGCAAACTGATATGCATGCTCATGTGCAGAAACGGGTTGGTTTCGCCCAGGTCAGGCAGGAAGTCCTTGTCCAGCGCACTGTCCGGGTTTTCCAGCAGGGCGTGATACTCCGGGTGTTGCTGAACGATATCGGCAATCATTCGTTCCAGCGGGATCAACTCCTCACCGGCTGAGGCCTTGCGCCAGGCCTCGGTAAAGAAGCGGCGCATCTGGGTTCGATCATTTCCAAACATAATCCCGGAATCCTCAGTCCAGATTCTTGCTACGGTATTCGCACAGATCCTCAATGATACAGGATCCGCACCGGGGACTGCGAGCCAGGCAGGTGTAGCGACCATGCAGGATCAGCCAGTGGTGTGCATCCAGCAGAAACTCTTCAGGGATAAACCGGAGCAACTTTTTTTCCACTTCCAGGACAGTTTTTCCGGGCGCTATTCTGGTCCGGTTGGATACCCGGAAGATATGGGTATCCACCGCCATGGTGGGTTGGCGGAACACGGTGTTCAACACCACGTTGGCGGTCTTTCTGCCCACGCCGGGCAGCGCCTCCAGCGCGCTTCGGTCCTGGGGTACCTGGCCGTCGTGCAGTTCGATCAGTTGTCGGCAGGTCTTGATGATATTACTCGCCTTGCTGTTGAACAGGCCGATGGTCTTAATGTAGGACTTGAGCCCCTCTTCACCCAGCGCCACTATGGCCTGCGGCGTGTTGGCCACCTTATACAGTTTTTCTGTCGCCTTGTTGACCCCTTTGTCGGTGGCCTGGGCAGAGAGAATCACCGCTATCAGCAGCTCAAAAGGGGTGCTGTAGTTCAGCTCGGTGGTGGGGTGCGGATTCTGTTCCCGCAACCGTTCAAAGATCTGGCGTCGGATGGTCTGGTTCATGGGGCCGGATTTTAACACGGCCTGGCCATGACACCGATACAAACTAAACTGATGGAGCGGCCGTGGGAGCCGTGTCTCACCCCGCCGGTCCCGGATTCGGAATTAAAAAGACATAAAGTAGTAAGTTTTGGTAGTCTGAGAATTATAAAAGACAAACGAGGCGAAGGATGCTCAACCCGCTACCCCCTCAGTTGAGGAAAAACCCCGAATTTCAGTCGGCCCTGGTTCGCCTGTTTATCTGGTTTTTTGCGCTTATCTATATCGGCTTGGGCGCGTTAACAGACTACTACTCGGTCGATATCGGTGGTTATGCACTGCTGTTTGGTGGCTACCTGGTGCTGTTTCTCAGCCTGCTGGCCAGCGTGTTTTTTCGTCCCGTGTCGGCCACGCGCCGCTATCTCTCCCTGCTGCTGGACATCTCCGCCACCAGCCTGTGTATCTATCTCACCAAGGAGGTGGTGAGTCCGTTCTATCTGCTCTATATCTGGATATTTATCTCCTACGGTACCCGTTACGGAAGCGCTTACCTGAAAGCGGCGTCGCTGCTCAGTATCCTGGCGTATACCGTGGTGCTGACGGCGTTGGGACAGTGGGAGAAATATACTTTTGAAGTTATCTTTTTCCTGCTGCTGCTGATCGCGCTGCCTCTGTATCAGTATGTACTGCTGCGGCGGCTGCACAGCGCGCGGCTGGAAGCTGAGCAGTCTGACAAGGCCAAGGGGATCTTCCTCTCCAGCATGACCCATGAACTGCGTACCCCGCTGAGTGGCATCATGGGTATGTCGCAACTGCTCCGGGGTACCGCGCTAAACGAGGAGCAGAGGGAGTATGTGGACTCCATCGCCTCCTCGGCCAATGTTCTGGACTCCCTGATCAGCGAAGTGATCGACCTTTCCAAAATGGATGCGGACGGTTTCGAGTTAAAACCGCGTCTGTTCAATATCCGGGCATTGTTCAGGGATGTGAGTCTGACCCTGTCGCATCAGGCCCTGGATAAAGGTCTGGAGCTGATCTGCAGTGTTGATGAACGGATTCCGGAAAAACTCTATTACGATGAACTGCGCTTGCGGCAGATAATCAGCAATCTGCTTTCCAACAGTCTGAAATTCACCGAGGTTGGCGAGATCCAGCTATCCGCATGGCTGGAACCGGGGCAGGAGAAGCAGATCGGGGAGGGCGATGAGGTGCTGCTGATCTCGGTCAGAGATACCGGGATCGGCATGTCCCGGCAGGAGCAGGAGAAACTCTTTGACTGTTTCTGGCAGGCGGATGCTTCCACCACCCGTGATCAGGGGGGGCTTGGTCTTGGCGCCACCATCACCCATCGCCTGACCCATCTGATGGGGGGCGAAGTGAGTGTTGAGAGCGCTCCGGGGCGGGGCACCACGTTCAGGATACGGCTGCCCCTGACCGGACAGATTCCCAACCGGTTGTTGCAGCAGTCACGCCATTTTGAGGGATTCAACGGCCTGATCTATGAGATGAACCAAACTTCGAGAGAGGTCATTAGGCGGGCATGCGCTATGCGTGGTATTCACTGCTATACCGCATCCAGGATCAATGAGCTGCCGGTCCTGGTTCAGCAGATTGAAGTGAGCAACGGGCTCGATTTCGCCATTATCGCAGATTCTCCCGATGGTCAGGATCTGTACAGGATCGGCCGCATCCTGCGGGATCACCTGGGTGATGGCCTGCCGATTATCTACCTGGGTTACATGGAGCGAAAGCTGCGGGACAGTGACCCGGCCAGCGACTTTTTGATCAAGCCGTTCCTGGCATCCGAATTACTGAGCCACATCGAGTCGTTGTTGCAGCGCGGTGGATCTCCCGAGCATAAGCCGGCACAACCCTCCTCGCCCCTGTCGACGTCCGCGGTGCGGGTGTTGATGGCCGAGGACAATACCATCAATGCCAAAGTGTTGAGTACTCTGCTGGAGGGTATCGGTTGCCAGGTGAATTGGGCAAGGAACGGCGAAGAGGCGCTGCAGCTGGCCCGCGACCGGGCGTTTGACATAGCCTTTATCGACCTGCGCATGCCCAAAATGGATGGCCTGGCATTTACCCGGGCGATGCGTAATCAGGAACAGGGCGGACAGCGACTGCCGATTATCGCCCTGACGGCCAATATCTCGTCGACCGTGCGCCAATCCTGCGCCGAGGCCGGTATGGATGATTTTCTGGCCAAGCCGGTGGATGAACTGCTTCTGCGGCAGACCATCAACCGTTACACGGTGGTGGACGGCGAACCGGAGTAGCGGTCTGCGACGCTGGTTGCAGGCCGGTCAGGGGTTGGGGGAGGCGATATCCAGCATCGGTGCCGCATCGATGGTTTCGGCGTCCATCATGGTGGCAACCCGCTGCAGGGCCGAAAGGATCTGGGTCTTTTCCCAATCTTCCAGCGCTTCAAACCGTTCAATGAACTTTTCGTGCAGCAGGGGCGGGGTGGTGAGCAGGACCTGGGCGCCGGCTTCGGTCAGGCGTGCATTGACCACCCGCTTGTCCACGCTGCTGCGTACCCGTTCTGCCAGCTTTTTATCCTCAAGGCGATTGAGAATGGTGGTGACGGTCGCCTGACTTAACGACACGTCGTCGGAGATCCGTTTCACCGTGACATCACCCAGCGCGTCAATGGCGCGCATCACCATCACCTGCGGAATAGTCAGTCCGCAACTCTTCACCATGCGTTTGGATTGCAGGTCGGTTGCGCGAATGATACGTCGCAGCGAGACGAGTACTTCGTGCCAGTACTGATTTTCGGCCATTTGCTGGGTCAGGTCCATGTTGAAGGAGCGGGGATTATAGCCAGTTTTCACAACTCAACCAATGATGAGCAGATTAATTTGAACTCTAAATATTAGAAGTGTAATAATAGTCGGCTAAAATTACCACGAAAAGATTGGCCGGAGCAGGTGTTTTCCCTGAAGACGCCGCTTTGACAGATCAGGAGTCCTAATATGTGTGGTTTTGCCGGGATCTATACACCCGGAATGCGTGAGTCAAATGTGGGGCGGGTGGAACGGATGACCCGCAAGCTGGCCCCCCGGGGTCCCGATGGCGAAGGAATGGTGGTTCGTAATGGATTAGCCCTGGGGCACCGTCGCCTGAAGGTGATTGATCTGTCGGAACATGCGCAGCAACCCATGGTGGATGGGGAGTTGGGGCTGGATCTGGTCTTTAACGGTTGCATCTATAACTATCAGGAACTGCGCAAGGAGCTGCAGGAGCAGGGCTACCGTTTTTTCTCCAACGGTGATACCGAGGTGGTGCTGAAGGCTTACCATGCCTGGGGCCTGGAGTGTGTCAAGCGGTTCAACGGCATGTTTGCCTTTGCCATTTACGAACGGGACTCCGGGCGCCTGGTGCTGGCGCGGGATCGCCTGGGCATCAAGCCCTGTTACATCGCTGCGGATCAGGGGCGTATCGCCTTTGCATCGACCCTGCCGGCCCTGCTGGAGGCGGGCGATATCGATACCGCTATCGATCCGGTAGCACTCAACCACTACATGAGTTTCCACGCCGTGGTGCCGCCGCCCTTTACCCTGCTGAAGGGGGTGCGCAAGTTGCCACCGGCGACTATTCACATCTATGAACAGGACGGCTCACACCGTAGCGAGACCTACTGGCGTCTCCGGGTGGGCAGCCGTGAAGAGGATCGTGCCGTAACCGCTGCCGAGTGGCAGGAGCGGGTCCTGGAGTCGCTGCGTCGCTCGGTGCGCCGGCGCATGGTGGCGGACGTGCCGGTCGGGGTACTGCTCTCCGGCGGACTCGACTCCAGCCTGATCGTGGGTCTGCTGGCGGAACAGGGCCAGGGCGGCCTGAGCACCTTCTCGGTCGGTTTCGAAGAGGCCGGTGGTGAGAAGGGCGACGAATTCCGCTATTCCGACCTGGTTGCCGAGCACTTTCAGACCGATCACCACAAGATCATGGTGCCCTCCAGTCGCCTGCTGGAGACCTTGCCGGAGACCTTCGCCGCCATGTCGGAACCGATGGTCAGCTATGACAATATCGGCTTCTACCTGCTCTCCCAGGAGGTATCCAAACATCTCAAGGTGGTGCAGTCGGGGCAGGGCGCAGATGAGGTGTTCGGTGGTTATCACTGGTATCCGCCACTGCTGGAGAGCCGCAACGGAGCAGCCGATTATTGCCGTCTGTTCATGGATCGTGATTTCGAAGAGTACAGTGCCGCCATCCAGGCGTCCTATGTGGAGTCCGATTTTGCCAGCGCCTTCGTGGAGCAACGCTTTGCTGATGAACAGGGCGGCAGTCCGGTGGATCGGGCGCTGCAACTGGACACCACGGTCATGCTGGTGGATGACCCGGTGAAACGGGTCGACAACATGACCATGGCCTGGGGGCTGGAGGCCAGGGTTCCCTTCCTGGATCACGAACTGGTGGAGCTGGCCGGCCGGGTGCCAGCTGATCTGAAGGTGCGGGGCGATGGCAAGTGGGTGCTGAAAGAGGCCGCCCGCCAGGTGATTCCGCACCAGGTGATTGACCGGCCCAAGGGCTATTTCCCGGTGCCGGCACTGAAATATATCGAAGGACCCTATCTGGATTTTGTGCGCGATGCACTCAATGACAGCCGGGCTGTCAACCGGGGTCTGTTCAAGCGTGACTACCTGAATCTGCTGCTGGACAAGCCAAAGGATCACATCACGCCGCTGCGGGGATCCAAGCTCTGGCAGGTGGCTTTACTGGAGTTGTGGCTGCAGACCCATCATCTCTAGGACATTTGAGTGATGAGTAAATCAGAGAAAAGGATGCATAGTAATTTGAATATTGAACAGATGGGATCCCTGAAACACTGGGGTGCGCCCCCCAGCTCCATTGCCGATGAGCTGGACAAACAGGCGGCGGTGGATTGTGGCTGGGGCCGGTTGATTTTCGGCCAGACCTACCGCTCCAGCCGACAGCTGGCGGACAAACTGCGTGATGAAGGGCTGGGCCGGCGGGATGTGGCGCTCTACAGCCGGGATCCCCAGGTGGTGGTATCCCAGGCCCCCCAGGAACTGTTTATCGATCCCTCCCTCACCTATCGCCTGAATCTGGAACTGGCCGAACTGGACGAAGTGCTTGCCGACGGCATCGAGATCCGGCCGTTGGCAGACGCCACTGATATCGAGCAGGTCAACCGGATCTACAAGGCACGCTCCATGGTACCGATGCGGGACGGCTTCTTTACCTATCAGCAGACGCATGCCGAATTGCGGATACTGCTGGCGGTGGAGCAACAGACCGGCCAGGTGGTGGGCTGTGTCACCGGCGTGGATCACTTCCGTACTTTTGAAGACCCGGATAACGGCTCCAGCCTCTGGGCGCTGGCGGTTGATCCCCAGTGCGAACATGCCGGGGTCGGCGAGGCACTGGTTATCGCCCTGGCCAACGCCTTCAAGTCCGCCGGCCGTTCGTTTATGGACCTGTCGGTCATGCATGACAACGAGCAGGCGATCCAGCTGTACGAAAAGCTCGGTTTTTTCCAGGTCCCGGTCTACTGCATCAAGACCAAGAACGCGATCAATGAGCAGCTCTATATCGGGCCGAAAAACGATCAGGAGCTGAATGTCTATGCGCAGATCATCGTGGATGAGGCGTACCGTCGCGGCATCGCGGTGGAGATCGTGGATGCGGCGGGTGGTTTCTTCGATCTGAGCCTGGGCGGCAGGACGGTCAGCTGCCGGGAGTCCCTCACCGATCTCACCAGTGCGGTAGCCATGAGCCGCTGCGACGACAAGGCGGTCACCCGGCGCTTTCTGGCCCGGGCCGGGCTGCAGGTGCCGGAACAGGAGCTGCTGGAGAATGAACAGCAGGCAATCGATTTTCTGCAACGCCACCAGCGCATCGTGATTAAACCGGCCCGGGGCGAGCAGGGGGTCGGCGTCTGTGTGGACCTCACGGAACCGGCCGAGGCGGTGGCCGCCTTTACCCTGGCCGCCGGCATCTGTGAGCGGGTGGTGGGCGAGCGTTTTATGCCGGGTGACGACGTGCGGATTATCGTCATCAATGACCAGGTGGTGGCGGCTGCGGTGCGGCGCCCCGCTTCCATCGTGGGTGATGGGGAGCACCGGGTGATCGATCTGATCCGCAAGCAGAGTCGCCGGCGGGCGGCGGCAACCCAGGGCGAGAGCGTGATCCCCCTGGATGAGGAGACTGAGCGCTGTGTCAGCGACGCCGGTTTTGCCCTGGACCAGGTGCTGCCGCGGGGCAAGCGCCTCAAGGTTCGCAAGACCGCCAACCTGCACACCGGTGGCACGCTGCAGGATGTGACGGAGCGCCTGCACCCGGCCCTGGTGGAGGCGGCCATCCAGGCCGCCCAGGTGCTGGCCATGCCGCTGGTGGGTTTCGATTTCATTGTGCCGGATGTGACGCGGCCGGAGTATGTGATTATCGAGGCCAACGAACGCCCCGGCCTGGCCAACCACGAACCCCAGCCCACGGCGGAAAAACTACTGGACATGCTGTTTCCCCAAACGGCCCTTGCAAACAGGTAACACCATGAGAGTGCTTGATATCGACCGCACCTATCTGCGGGAAACCCTGCTGGAGCTTTTAGCGATCCCCAGTCCCACCGGTATGACCGATACGGTGGTACAGCTGGTGTGCCAGAAGCTGGAAGCGATCGGGGTGGAGTATGAACTGACCCGACGCGGCGCTATCCGGGCCAATCTTACCGGCAAGGTGCACTCGCCGGACCGGGCCATTGCGGCCCACCTGGATACCCTGGGTGCGATGGTGAAAAACCTCAAATCCAACGGTCGTCTGGAGGTGGTGTCGGTCGGCACCTGGCCGGCCCGCTCCGCCGAAGGCGCCCGGGTAACCCTGTATATCGACAAGGGCATACAGTACCGGGGTACCCTGCTGCCGCTGAAGGCGTCCGGCCACGTGTTCGGCAAACAGGTGGATACCCAGGAGGCCAGCTGGCAGAACCTGGAACTGCGCCTGGATGAAGCGGTACACAGTCGCGGTGACCTGGAGCAGCTGGGCATCCACCCGGGGGACATGATCGCCATCGATCCCAATCCCGAGTTTCTCAGTAACGGCTTCTGGGTGTCCCGTTTTCTTGATGACAAGGTGGGCGTGGCGGCGGTACTGGCGGCGGCCAAGGCGATCTGTGATGCCGGGGTGCCCCTGCCGATGGATTGCCACCTGCTGTTCACCATTTCTGAAGAGACCGGGGTCGGCGCCTCCCATATCCTGCACGGTGATGTGGCCGAGCTGCTGGCGGTGGATAACGGTACCATTGCACCGGGGCAGAACACCTCCGAGTACGGCGTTACCATCGCCATGCAGGACTCCAGCGGTCCGTTTGACTGGTACCTGACCCGGCGTTTGATCTCGCTCTGCCAGACCTGCGGTATCGAACACAGCCGGGATGTTTTCCGTTACTACCGCAGTGATTCGGCCGCGGCGGTGGAGGCGGGCAATGACATCCGCACCGGCCTGATCTGTTTCGCCCTGGACGCCTCCCACGGCCATGAGCGGACCCATGAAAAGTCGGTGCTGGCAGTAGCCCGCCTGCTGGCCATGTATATGCAGAGCGATCAGCTGTTTGAACGGGATGAACGACCGCTGGGACCGCTGCACGATTTTCCGGAAGACCCGGCCAACTGGGACGACGATCTGAGCGTGAAAAAACCAGCGTCGGAGTAGTGGCCAGGGATCAGAATGCTTATTGGTTCTGTTCCGGATGCGCCACGTAGATCATCCAGGGCACACCAAAGCGGTCGGCCACCATGCCGAAGGCGGGTGAGAAGAAGGATTCCTCCAGGGGCATCTGGACCTGGCCACCTTCGGCGAGCAGGCTGAACAGCCGTTTTGCTTCGTCGATATCTGTCAGGTTGAGGGTCAGTGAAAACCCCTGAAACGTCGCCTTCCCCGAGCAGGCGCTGTCGCTGCCCATGAGGAGGTTATCACCGATCTTCAGACTCATGTGCATCACCTTGTCCAGGTTGTTGCTACTGCACAGGGCGGGGTCCGGGGCCTCTGAAAAACGCATCAGGGCCTGGATTTCGGCACCGAGGGTTGCCTGGTAGAAATTGGCCGCCTGTTCGGCGCAGCCTTCGAAATTGAGATAGGGTGGCAGCTGCATAGGGGTAACCTCCGTTCGGCGCCCTGTTGTGCAATCCGACCATCCTTTAACGACTTGTCAGGGCAGACACTCAGTCTGATGATAGTTCAGGATTGCCCGGTGCGCAGGGGCACCGCAACGGATAAAAGCGCGTAACGCCTGTACAGGATCGACTCAGCAATCCGGCACCGGGGCAGTTGACAAGCGCAGCTGTGGGCCGGTTCAGTCAGGCGGGGTGTCCAGTGCCAGGGGTATGGCCAGGCGGTAGCCAACCCCCTGTACCGTGGTAATGAAGCGGGGTTGGGCCGGGTCATCGCCCAGCTTGTGGCGCAGTTGCCCCACCAGTACCCGCAGGTAGTGGGTCGCATCCTGCTGGGCGGGTCCCCAGACGGTACGCAGAAGCTGCTGATGGGTCAGTACCTTGCCGGGGGTGGCGATCAGCAGCCTGAGCAGCTCGTACTCCTTTTTGGTCAGATGGACCGGTTCACCATCCACACTCACCTCGCGCCGGGAGAGGTCAATCCTCAGACCCTGGGATTCGAACAGGCTGCGGGCGGCTGGCGATTGCCGGACATCCCGCAGTACAACGCGGATTCGGGCCATCAATTCACTGATGCCGAACGGCTTGGTGACATAGTCGTTGGCACCGGCATCCAGTGCGGCGACCTTTTGGCTCTCGTCGGCCCGCACCGACAACACGATAACCGGGATAGTCGACCACTCGCGCAGGCGCAGGATGAACGCTTGTCCATCCAGGTCCGGCAGGCCCAGGTCCAGGATCACCAGCTGGGGTTGGATTGAGGCGCAAAGCGCCAGCCCCTCCTCGCCGAGCCGGGCCTCCCGGACGCTGTAGTGATGGGCCTCCAGGCTGATGCGCAGGAACTTGCGTATCTGTGCTTCGTCCTCCACCAGCAGGATGGTCTGGTTTGCCACGCTCAAGCCTCGCTCTCTTCCGGGTCGTCGACCGCCAACCGGATCTGCATGCAGGTGCCCCGTCCACTGGCGCCGTCACGGGCGGTCACCGTGCCGCCGTGGGCGGCGATCATGCCCCGCACAATCGCCAGCCCCAGCCCGGTGCCGGGCCGATCGGCCCGATCTCCCTGGCGGGCGGTGTAAAACATGTCAAATATCTTCTCACGCTGATCGGCGGGAATGCCGGGGCCCTGATCGCACAGCAGTATCTCCAGCTGATCATCGATCAGGCGGGCGGTCAGGGTGATCTCGCCACCCGGTGGAGAGAAGCGCACCGCGTTGTCCAGCAGGTTCACCAGTGCCTGTTCGATCAATACGCCGTGTACCCGGAGCAGGGGTACTTCGGGGGCGATGGCTATTTTTAACGGACACACCTGCAGCCTGTCTCCCAGTCGTTCCACGGCGCTTGAGACGATGTCGTGCAGATCGACCCAGTCACGGTGCAGACTCAGGTTGCCCTGTCCCAGCCGGGTCATGTCCAGCAGATTCTGGATATGACGGTCCAGACGCTGTGCCTCTTCGATCACTGTTTTCAGCAACTCGGTGCGATTCTGGCTGCTGATGCTGTCCCCGTATTCCAGCAGGCTGGTGGTGGAGCCGATAATGGATGCCAGTGGTGTGCGGAGGTCATGTGACACCGAGGAGAGCAGGGCTGAGCGCAACTGTTCAGTTTCCGAGACCAGCCGGACCTGCTCCAGGTCGGCCACCAGCCGGGTGCGATCCAGGGCAATGGCCGCCTGCTGGCACAGGCTGCGGGACAGGGCGAGCTGTTCGCTGTCCAGGGGATGATCCGGCATCACCAGCAGGCCGACCGGCTGCTGATCCGTAACCAGTGGCAGCACGAACCATTGGCCCAGTTTACCTGGATCTGATTTACCGCCGGACCAGATATGGGCGATCTCCTCGACGGGTGGCTGGATGGCCGGACTGGTAGCGGCCCGCCTGGTCAGGATGTCCGCTTCATCCGGCAGGTAAACCGCCACCGGCGTATTGAGCAGATAACTGAAATGGCGGACCAGTTTATCCAGTACTTCTTCACTGTTGGCGGCAGAGGCCATCTGCTGGCTGAAGTCGTAGAGGTTGGCGGTGTGCTGCAGGGAGAGACGCCGTTTGAGCATCTCCTGATGCATACGGGCGGCCAGGTTTCCGGTAATGGCGGCCATGATAAGAAAGAAGATCAGGGTGGCCACATCCCCGTCATCGGCCACCTCAAAGGTGTAGAAGGGCGGGGTGAAAAAAAAGTTGAAGGCCAGAAAGCTCAGTACGCTGGCGACCAGCGACGGCCCCAGGCCGGTGCGGGCGGAAACGATCAGGATGCCGGTCAGGAACAGCAGGGATAAATTGGCGTGGGGCATCCACTGGTGCAATGGAAAGGCCAGACCGACCGATAATATAACCACGATCAGCGCCCCGGCATAGGCCAGTGGCCTGGTGGTGAACAGGCCGGTGGGGTGTGTGCTGTCGAGCCAGGTGGACATGCTTGCCGGGTCCCCGCATTGGCTCCCGACCGGGTGCTGGCATCCTGTCGGTTACCCTGAATTGAAAAATAAAAAAAGTATAAAGTTTTTATACTCTTTTTATGTGACCGTACCGGGCGAAGTTCTGATAATGGCGCTATCGGTTGATCGAAGCGTGCCCAGTGGTCCCATGAATCCCGCCATCATTGTCAATATACTCGGAATCTGGCTGCTCATGTTCAGCAGCAGCCTGCTTCCGCCGTTGATTATTTCGTTAATATATCATGACGGCGAAACAATGCATTTTTCACTCCTGGTGCTGTTCAGCCTGCTCAGTGGGCTGATCATCTGGTTGCTGTCGGCAAAGCACCAGACCCAGTTGCGCACCCGGGATGGCTTTGTGATTGTGGTCCTGCTGTGGCTGGTTACCAGCCTGTTGGGCATGTTGCCGTTCGTGTTCGGTCCCGGCCTGAACCTGACCGACGCCCTGTTTGAATCGGTGTCGGCCTTTACCACCACAGGTGCCACGGTTATGAGCGGGCTGGATGAGCTGCCGGCGTCGATTCTGTTTTTCCGCCAAGAGATGCAGTGGCTGGGTGGCATCGGGGTGGTGGTTTCCGCGATTGCGCTGCTGCCCATGCTGGGTATTGGCGGCATGCAGATGTTCAAGGCGGAGACGCCGGGCCCGATGAAGGAGGAGAAGCTGACGCCACGTATTGCCAACACTGCCCAGGCGTTGTGGAAACTCTATCTGGTCATGACCGCGGCCTGTGCCCTGCTTTACTGGATCGGCGGCATGTCCCCATTCGATGCCGTGGCCCATAGTCTGGCCACGGTCTCCACCGGTGGCTTCTCCACCCATGATGCCAGTCTCGGTTACTTTGACAGCGTCTTTATTGAAGGGGTGGCGAGCCTGTTCATGGTGATCGGCGGCATCAGTTTCGGCGCCCATTTTCTGGTCTGGAAACGGTTGTCCCTGCGGCCCTACTGGGAGAGTGTGGAGGTGCGCGTTTTTCTGCTGTTTGTGATTGCGGTGATTCTCCTCACCAGTGCCGAACTGGATCTTCAGGGTGCCCGGGACGGCATGCTGGAATCCCTGCGTTATGCGACCTTCACCGTGGCGTCGGTGGTGACCAGTACCGGCTTTGCGATTGACGATTTTTCCGCCTGGCCCAGCATGCTGCCACTGCTGCTGATTCTGGTCAGTTTTGTCGGCGGTTGTGCCGGTTCCACTGCAGGCGGCATGAAGGTGATCCGCTTTGTCATCATGGGCAAGGGCGCTGGTCTGGAGATGCAGCGCTTGATGCACCCCGCCATGATCAAGCCGTTACAACTGCAGGGCAAGGTGATCGATGTCCGGGTGGCCGACGCGGTACGTAACTTTTTCACGGTTTATGTGGCCACCTTTGTGCTGTTCATGCTGTTTCTCATGGGGCAGGGGCTGGACCAGGTGACCGCCTTCAGCGCGGTGGCCACCTGCATGAACAACCTGGGGCCGGGACTGGGTGAGGTGGCGGGTAATTTTCAATCGGTGTCGGATGCCACCAAGTGGATACTTTCCTTCGCCATGCTGCTGGGTCGCCTGGAGATCTTTACTTTGTTGGTGGTACTGAGTCCCTCGTTCTGGAGTCGTTGAATGTTTCCTTCCGTTCCGGGTGATCCGCTTGGTGCAACCCAGGTACGCTGCCTGAAGACGATAGCCAGTGGAATCTCCCTGCTACGGCAGCCCTGTCAGGCCCGGGTGTTGCGTAGCCTGCTGGCACTCGGGTTGGTCGAGTATGGCGGGGCGCGGAAACTGCCGCTGGAGATGGTGCGACAGGCCTATCGCCTCACCCCTGCGGGTCGGCTGATGCTCTCCCGTTTCTGCTGACCGCGCACAGCATCCGGCCTGTACAGTTGACCACTATTCCAGGACTATACTTAGCTGTGCAGTGATGGACTGGGGTATGGCGTGATAGGACAGCCGGGCGGCGAAACAGATTATGGGCAGACTATTTGAACAGGGTGCACCGGTTGAACTGGATGGTTTAACCGATGCCTGGTTGCTGGATGGTACCGGCGGCGGGCATCGCTTGAATGACACGCAGGTGGCCAGTTGTGACCCCGAGGATGATCAGTGGCTCTGGCTGCATCTGGACTATTCCCGGCCAGCCGTACAGAGGTGGATGTACCGGTACAGCAAGCTGCATGAACTCACGGTCGAGGCGCTGCTGCAGACCGAAACCCGCCCCCGTTGTGTTGCGACCGATGACGGCCTGCTGATTTTTCTGCGCGGAGTCAATCTCAATCCCGGTGCCGATCCGGAGGATATGGTCAGCCTGCGCATTTGGATGGGCGAGCGCCGTATCTACACGCTGGGACTGCGCCACCTGTTATCGCTGGATGATCTGCGCGAACTGATGGCCCGCGGCACCGGTCCCGAGGTGCCGGGTGATTTTCTGGTCATGCTGGTGAACCTGTTGCTGGATCGGGTCGGCAGGGTGATTGATGACCTGTACGACCGGGTGGATGAACTGGAGGAGTCGGTGTTGACTGTATCGGGGCATGAACAGCGTGGCGAGCTGGCCAGTATCCGCCGGCAGGCCATCACCCTGCGTCGCTTTCTGGCCCCGCAGCGGGAAGCGTTGAATCGCCTGGCCGCGGAGCGCAGCGCCCTGTTTTCCAATGAGCACCATCTCTATCTGCGCGAGGCATCAGACCGCTTGACCCGTTTTGTGGAGGACCTGGATGCGGCACGGGAGCGGGCCGGCGTGGTGCATGAGTCGCTGGTCAGCAGTCTGACCGAACAGGCCAATAACCGGATGTATATTCTCTCCATCATCACGGCCATTTTTCTGCCGCTCTCGTTTGTGACCGGACTGCTGGGGATCAATGTGGGCGGAATTCCCGGTGCTGAAAGTTCGCTGGGCTTTTTCCTGGTGGTGCTGGGGATGGTGCTGCTGGCGGTGGGACTGCTTGCCTTCTTCCGCTGGCGACGCTGGTTCTGAACCGCCTGAGGAGACCCCCTGACCTTTCCGGCCAGGGGGTGTTTGGTTCAGCGTATCGTTTCCAGCAGTTGTCTGGCGGATTGGGCCAGCTTGCTTTTGTCATCCAGGGCAATGGCCCGTTCCAGGATGGTTTTTGCTTCATCCTGTTGGCCCAGCTTGTTCAGGGCATAGCCCAGGTGATAGACAATCTCCTGGTTGTCGGGGCTCAGCTCGGCCGCCTGCTTGAGGATCTGTGATCCTTCACCGAAGTTGCCGGTCTGTACCAGAATCCAGCCGTAAGTATCCACAATCTCCGGCTTGGTTGGTGCCAGCTGGTAGGCACGTTTACCCAGTTCCATCGCCCTGCTGTCTTCCCGGGTGGAGTAGATCCAGGCCAGGTTGTTCAGCACCACCGCCTGATCGGCATCGCTCTGCAACACTTTTTCATAGGTTTCGATGGCGGCATCCTCCTGCCCCTGGGCCAGCAGCATGCCGCCGAGGCTGATCTGCATCTGCAGGTCGTCGGGGTGTTTATCCACCCATTCCCGCAGCAGTGTCAGGCCACGCCCGGCATCGCCGGCCTGCACATACTGGCGTGCCAGCATGTCGGTCAGCCGTTGCGTCGCCTGTATCTGATAGGCCTTCTCAAGCAGGGGGATCGATTTTTCGCTGTCACCCTGCAGCGCATAAGCCGTGCCTTCGAACTCATAGCCGATCCCTTTGTCAGGCAGCGCCTGCTGGATCAGTCTGGCCTGGCTCTGGGCTTGCTCATAGTTGCCGGCACTCAACTCAAGACCGAACAGTCCCATGAGCGCGGCAATCGAGTCCGGTTTCTCCTGCAGAGCCTGCTGGTAGCTCTCCCGTGCTTCGTCCGGTTGGTTGGCCGCCTGCTGGGCATTGCCCAGCAGTTGCAGGGTTTCTGCGTTTTTTTGCCGGGCCGTCAGCTGTTTAAAGGTGTTGACCGCATTGATTGCATCGCCGGCGGAGAGCTGGGCCTTGCCGTGCAGGGTCAGTACCGCCGGATTATCCGGGAAGTCGGCGGAGAGCTGGCTGGTCATGCGCAGTGCCTTGAGCGGCTGCTGCTCTTCCAGGTAGGCCATGGCGGATATGATGCCGGGCCGGGCGGTTTTCGGCTCGCCCTGATAGGCCTGTTCCAGCAGTTCATGCATTCGTTTGCTGTCACCCCCGCGCCGGGCCAGATCGGCCAGTCCCATCAGCGCCGTTGTATTGCCGGGCGATTTTTTTAGGACGTTTTTGTAATAGGATTCGGCCAGTGCCGTATCACCTTTCTGCAGCGCCATGCGGGCCAGGTTGGCTTCCGCCGTGACGAACTTGGGATCAATCTCCAGGGCTTTTTTAAAGCGTTGCTCCGCCTGATCCAGGTCGCCTGACATCAGGTAGGACATGCCGGTCAGGTTGTAACCGATCGGGCTGTCCGGCATCCGTTTCTCCAGAGCCTGGCTCGCTTCCAGTGCCTTGGTGTAATCCTTTTCCCTTAAATGGGAGAGCACCAGCAGCACGTCCGCCTGCACGAAGTCCTGATCCATATCGATGGTGTTTTCCAGCTGGCTAATGGCTTCGTTGTTCTTGCCCTGGGCCATCAGGCCCAGTGCCAGCTGGGTGCGATAGGCGGCCAGGTCGGGGGAGATCTCAATCGCCCGACTCATCAGGTTGGAGCCCTCTTCGAAGCGGCCTGTCTGCATATAGGCGGTTCCCAGCATGGCCATCAACTGGGCGTCATCGGGATACTGCTTGTACGCCGGTTCCAGCAGTTTTACCACCTCGTCAAACTGTTTCAGCTTGTGTTGTATGGAGGCCATCAACTTGACGGTGGGCAACAGGTTGGGTTGTCTCTTCAGTACCTGGGCCAGGTATTCATGGGCCGCTTCCAGGTTGCCCTTGTAGTAGTTCACCGAGCCCAGCAGGGTCTGGATCAGCAGGTTGTTGGGATCGGCATTGAGCGCTTTCTGCAGCAGGTTGTCGGCCTTGTCCAGATCCTTGTCGAGCAGGGCGATGGTGCCGGACAGCCGGAGCAGTTTCGGATGGCCAGGGACCAGTGTTTCCAGTGTAGTCACGTCACTTCTGGCCGCTTCCAGCTTGCCCTGGGCAAGGCTGATCTGTGCCCGGCCAAGCAGGGCACCTACACTCATCGGTTGCAGCTCAAGCGCCTGGTTGAAATCGGCCAGTGCCGGCTCCTGTTCCCCTTTCTGCAGCTTCAGCTCACCCCGTATCTCCAGCGCGGTACTGTTATCTGGATAACTGTTGATCAATTTGTCCAGGCCTTGGAGGGCTTCGTCCCGGCGGTTGTCGGAAATGTCGGCCATGATCAGGCCGAGCATCGATTTCTGGGAGTTCGGGTCGAGCTGCCGGGCCTTGCCGTATGCCTCCCGTGCCTCCTGATACTGGCGCAGGCCAAGGTGTGCGTCGCCGCGGATCAGCCAGCTGTCCAGCTGATCCTTCTGCGGCCGCTCAGCACCGGTCTTGATCAGGTCCAGCACCTCCTGATATTTGCGTTGCATCAGGTAGGCCTTGGCTAGGCTCATTTCCCAGTAGCTGTTCGCGGCGTTCAGGTCTTTGGCCCGGGTGAACTCCTTTTCGGCGGAAGCACCATCACCGGCCTGGAGATAGATCTTGCCCAGCATCAGGCGGGCTTCAATATTGGCCGGATTCTCCTGCAGGGCGTTCTTCAGCTGAATAACCGCGGCTTTGGCTTCACCCTTCTCAAGGAATGCTTTTGCATCCTCAAGGTAGTCATCGGCATCCGCCGCGTTGAGCAGTGAGGTGCTGAGCAATAGCGCGCAGGCAGTCAGATTACGTAATGGTTTCATGGGGCGACACTCCTTTTTTGTTGTCTGCGCCGATCAATTCTGTGTTTATCAGATCCGGGGATAGGGTGTACTGAACGAGGGGCTGCCACCGACGTTCAGACGCTGCAGAGACGGCTGTTGGGCGCCATTATACACGGATTGGCAGGGCCGGCGTTGCCCTGTCGGGGCTGATTTCGGAGCGTCTTTGGCTTTGTGTACCACGTATTTTTAAACGGGTTACTTTTACGGGTAAAAGTAACGAAAACCCCCGCTCCACCACGCCACCCCTGCGGGGTTCCCTGCGTTTCTCGCCAGCAACGGGGCGCG